>Ga0255341_1000470_pt1 | contig 68406 bp, 55 predicted proteins | sample wastewater_treat_8_FD_192418 | JGI IMG/M metagenome (GOLD analysis project Ga0255341, IMG submission 192418) | Wastewater microbial communities from Lulu Island WWTP, Vancouver, Canada - plant12 | ecosystem: Engineered > WWTP > Wastewater > Unclassified | place: Canada: Vancouver, British... | reverse complement strand
CCTGGGATTGGCAATATCTGGTCAAATCGCCTCAGGCGGGACAACGCTACGACTATCTGATGCGATGCCTTATCACACCGGTGATTACAGAAGATGAAATTGACCTGGAAAGAAAAGTGTGGTTGAAAAGCCTTTCCGGAGATTCTTCTGAAGAAAAGCCTTTGTTTTTATTTCCTGACCTTCCTCTTTACTGGTCACCTGCGTCTGTTTTTTTAGGCTTGGCTTTTATGGGGCAGCAAATAGAACCCTGGGCCCCAGATCACGCCTTGACGTGGTACAGATATCTACTGCAAGAATCAGAAAACAAACAGCCCGCTTCTATGGACATCGATCGCTATTATGTTCGTTCGAGCAATAACGACGGGTTAATTCACGAATGGGAAACATGGATAGAGTATGATAATTCCGATCCGGTTTTCTGGCAGCATTTGGCAATGGCATACAACACAAAAGGGAATTTTGAGAAGGCAGATCACTGTTTTTCTGAAGCATTGCTCCGAAAAAAAGACGATCCGCACATTCTTTTACATTATGGAATAAATAATATCTATATAAAAAAAATCGAATATGGCTTCAACCAAATTAAAGAAGCGCTTAAACTCGAACCCCTACTGGAATCAGCGATTCCAACCTATCTCAATCAATGCGGTGAATGGCTTTTCGAGCAAAATGACCTGATAACTGCCATTCAGTTCTACAAAGAATCCGCAAGGCTGTTTCCGGAACACTACTGGTATATCGTTCATCTGGCAGAGTGCTACGAGGCAATGGGGGATGACAGGCTGGCAGCAGAACTCTTTGTAAATATGCTTCTTAAATTTCCGGAGTCGCCCTACAGTGCATTTAAGTTGGATAGGATTCTAAAAGATAAAAACGACCTAAAAGAGCGAATAAATATTTGGCAGGAAATTTACAGACAGCACAAAAACAGTTTCATTCCAGCGCTTTATCTGGGCAAGGCACTTTATCATAAGCAGGCATATCAGGAGGCACTGCTCATAGTAGAGCAGGCATTGGAAGTTATGCCTGATGCGCCGGAGGCACTGCTTTATGCAGGGCTGTGCTGCCTTTTATTGAACAATTATGATCAGGGATACCAGAAGATAAAAGAGGCATTGAAGAACGATCCCGTCCTCTCAACCGAAGCGGGAACAGAACTTGCCGCTGCAGGGGATGCGCTTTACAAGCAGAACGACTTCGGCAGGGCGCTACAGCTCTTTCAGCTGGCAGAAGAATTCGAATCAACCAATCTCTGGCATCAGGTGCGGCAGGGGGAGTGTCTGGAGGCACAACATAAATTTTCTGATGCCGCCGCCCTGTATACGGCTGTGCTGCTGAAAGCCCCGGAGTCGCCCTACTGTGCATTTAAGTTGGATAGGATTCTAAAAGATAAAAACGACCTAAAAGAGCGAATAAATATTTGGCAGGAAATTTACAGACAGCACAAAAACAGTTTCATTCCAGCGCTTTATCTGGGCAAGGCACTTTATCATAAGCAGGCATATCAGGAGGCACTGCTCATAGTAGAGCAGGCATTGGAAGTTATGCCTGATGCGCCGGAGGCACTGCTTTATGCAGGGCTGTGCTGCCTTTTATTGAACAATTATGATCAGGGATACCAGAAGATAAAAGAGGCATTGAAGAACGATCCCGTCCTCTCAACCGAAGCGGGAACAGAACTTGCCGCTGCAGGGGATGCGCTTTACAAGCAGAACGACTTCGGCAGGGCGCTACAGCTCTTTCAGCTGGCAGAAGAATTCGAATCAACCAATCTCTGGCATCAGGTGCGGCAGGGGGAGTGTCTGGAGGCACAACATAAATTTTCTGATGCTGCCGCCCTGTATACGGCTGTGCTGCTGAAAGCCCCGGAGTCGCCCTACAGTGCATTTAAGTTGGATAGCATGCTGCAGGACCACGAAGACAATAAGGTGCGGATAAAAAGCTGGCAGCACATTTATGAGCATACAGGCAAAGCCTCATTGCCTGCTTTTTATCTCGGAATGTCTCTCTTCATTGACTGTCACTATGATCAGGCGTATGCGTTATTGTCTGCAGCAGACAGTGCATCGGAAGAAAACAGCAGAGCGGTGCTTTATAAAGGGTTATCTCAGGTCATATTGGGAGAAGTGCATGAGGGCACGGAAAACATCGAAGCCGCATTAAAACAAGACAACACACTGTCGCATGAAGCCGGAGAACGCCTGTCAGTGCTGGGGCACCATGCCTTTAATGAAGGGAAATATAAAGAGGCTGTCCGCTGGTATCAACAGGCTTATTTATATGAACCTGACGCGCTCTGGCACCTTTATCATGAGGCAAAAAGTTTGGTCAAATGCAATGCACGGTCTGACGCGCTCACAATTTATAAAACAATCCTTGAAAAAGCGCCCGAATCTCCCGAATCGGCACAGGAAATGGACACCTTACTCATAGAAATGGAAGAGCCTGCAAAAAGAGTTGAGCTCTGGAGAATATTGCATGGAAAAGCGGAGAAGGCACTGGTGCCCATCCTTTATTATGCAGCTGCTCTTTGTGACACCGGCGAGGAAGAGCAGGCAATAGAGCTCATCACAGACTTCTTTCACTTTAGAGATACGAGCGGATTTTCAACCGACACTCTGCCTGATAACGACGGGAGCAACCCTCTCCCGGAAGAAAACGCCGTGCTGGACAAGGGAAAAACTCTTGTCATCGAGCAACTTTTGCACTTCTCACATCTCGCCAAAAGAACCGGACATAACGAACTGGCTTTCTTTTTGCAACACAAGGCAGATCAAGGCCGTACAGGGCAGGGTGATTCGACACTATCCCTGCTTGAATGGCTCAACCAGTTAAGGGAATAGCATTCAAATTTCTGTCTCTTCTTTCCGGTTGCTTTTATCAAGCCCCATAGTAATCCAGAAGATTTTACCCAGCATGGGCAAAGAAACGGTGTAGACCAGTGCATGAAGCCAGCTGCGATCTCCTGCCTTGCCATGAATAAAGAGGAGACAGAGCAGAGAAGCCATAAAACTGGAAAGTCCGGATAAAATAAAGCACAGGCGAAATCCGAGCAAACCGAAATGCTCAATCAGAAATCCGGCGACAAGCGGCGTGATTCCCAGTGCCAGCGCGGTGCAGATCGTCCAAAGAGAGGTGTATCCGATTCTCGATTCATCCGGAACCAGATTCAACATGGCGCGGTTGGCTGCCACATTAAAGGGCGCATTAAAGACTCCTGCAAGAACAACTGCTGCCAATGCTGCGGCTGTGCCGCCCTTCATGCCGGGCAAGAGAAACAAAAGTATCAGAGGAGCAAAGCTGTGAGCGAACATGGTTTTCGCCATCGCGAGTCCGCTGCCGTTTTTGTCAGTAAACCGCCCCCAGGGTCCTATGGTGAGAAAAATACCAAGCCCGCTGCACGCTGTCAGCGTCATGTTCAAACTATCCGTCAGTCCAATGACATCGCGTAAATAGAGGACATAGGAAGCGCTGAACCAGACAAGCCCGGAAAAAGCAAAGGTGGATATGAGAAGAAAACGTCTGAACACCGGATCACAGGCTGCTTTTTTATAAGCACTCATCCCTGTAAGCGCATTAATTTCTACAGTTCCTTCACCCCCGGGGATGCGTCCCATTGTGATGAGACTGACAATACCCATGGCTATCCCGATTCCATAAATCAATAAAAATCGGGGAATATCCGGATTTCCTGCCAGTAGCCGGGCCTGCAAAAAAAGCACAGCCACATTGATGAGCTGTGTCATGGCTGTCTCGGTGCTGAAATAGGTAGACCGTTTTTCGGTCGGCACAATTTCGTGAAGCCAGGGAAGCCATCCACCGGCACCCAGGGCGCGCATGACACAAAAACCGAGTATGGACACAAGCAATACAGCCCAGGATAGCCATTTGACCTGAGAAGCCAAAGCCAAGGGCATTAAAAATACCAGACACGTGATAATGTTTCTGAGAAACCAGGAGGTCATCATGACCCGTTTGGGTCCGATGCGTATCAGCATTGGCAGCGTAAAAAGCAGAAGCAGACTGGTGAAGGGCATGAAAGAGAGCAGCAGCCCAATCAGGCTTTCCGGCATCTGAATCTTTCTGCCGAATAAGATCATTACGGGTCCGATGATGTTCTGCCACGAAACAACATTAATGGCAACAAACATCAAAAATCGCTGCTGTTCCTTTTCCAGCCTTTTAAAATCTGTAAGAAGCGGCACTTGCATAAAGAAAGGGATACTTTTCTATCGGGCGGTCACATGACCCGGTTAGAGAAAACTTAACAATTGTTGCGATGAAGTGAGTTCAGACTTTAATGTCCGCAACACTTTCAAGAACCTGAGTCGGCATAAAAGGAAAAGCGCTCAGCTCCTCGCGGCGTGTGACTCCGCTTAAAACCAGAATCGTCTCCATACCCGCCTGCATGCCTGCGATAATGTCGGTATCCATGCGGTCGCCCACCATAACGGTATTCTGAGAATGGACGCCCAGATAGTTCATGGCGGAGCGCATCATAAACGGGGCAGGCTTTCCCACAAAAAAAGGAGCACGCCCGGTCGCTTTTTCAATTAAAGCAGCCATGGCGCCGCATGCGGGAACAATACCGCTTTCGGTGGGACCGGAAGCATCCGGATTGGTTGCTATAAATCGTGAGCCCTCGGCAACAAGGCGCACGGCTTTTGTAATCTGCTCAAGATTGTACGCCATTGTTTCTCCAAGAACAACATAATCCGGATGATGGTCGGTTATAATATAGCCAATACCGTGCAGAGCACTAGTCAGTCCGCTCTCGCCGATGACAAACGCCGTTCCGTAAGGACGTTGTCCGTGAAGAAACTGCGCAGTTGCCATCGCTGAGGTGAAAATATTTTCAACCGGTATGTCCAGCCCGCTCGCACGAAGGCGATAAGCAAGATCAGCAGGAGAAAACATGGGATTATTGGTAAGAACCAGGAATTTTGCTTCTTTTTCTTTGAGACGATTAACAAAAGCCTGTGCGCCGGGCACAGGCAAACGACCTTTTACCAGCACGCCGTCCATATCTATCAGATAGTTTTTAGGTGAATCCATGGTTTTCTCCCGGAAAATAATTGCATTGCTACTGAGTGGAAGGGACTGCGATCAGAAAGCCTGAGTCATGCCGGCACGAGGATTTTTTTAAAGACCTCAATAGCACGGCTCAGCAGTGCATCTGAAATATCCCTGTGAAATACGACACGGATGCGGTCATCCCTGTAAGCCAGAGCCCGCACGCCTGCCTCTTCCAGTTGTTTCACTTTCAGCGCTGCGTTCGCTGTCTGGATATAAAGGATATTGGTAGGGGAGGGCAGGGCAAATACAACCCCTTCATTTTCAAGAGCACGCCTGCATTCGCGCGCACGCCGATGATCTTCTGCGAGGTCGGACAAATGATGTTCCAACGCGTATAACCCTGCGGCTGCCAATACACCTGCCTGACGCATACCACCGCCCAGCATCTTGCGAAAGCGAAGGGCTTTCTTTATGACTTCGGTGCTGCCGGTCAGAAGTGAGCCTGCCGGTGCCCCCAGTCCTTTTGACAGGCAGAAGGAAAGAGTATCACAGCACCTGCCATAATAACGGGCCTGAATATTCGTTTCTATACAGGCATGAAAAATCCGGGCGCCGTCACAATGAAGGCGCATGCTGCTTTCCTGACACACACGGAAAACAGCCTCCAGTTCATGATAATCCCAGCAGGCGCCTCCGCCCCGATTGGTGGTGTTTTCCACAGAGACCATAGTAGTTTTTGATAAATGCGGATCGTCTTCGGAAACAATTTGTTCTTGCACCTGCTCCGCAGAAAACTTTCCCAGCGGGTCGGGGATAGTACGTACAAGCAGCCCGCCAATCATGGCGAGGTTCGCATTTTCATAATGAAAAGGATGTGCTGATTCGCTGAGAATCACTGTATCGCTTGGACGGGTTTGCGCCAGAAATGCCACAAGATTCGCCATAGTACCGGAAGGCAGAAAAAGGGCAGATTCTTTTCCGATCAGTTCTGCCGCTTTGCTTTCCAGCGCCCGCACTGTCGGATCTTCGCCATAAACATCATCGCCCACCTCCGCATCAGCCATTACTTTTCGCATTGCCGGAGAAGGGCACGTAAATGTGTCACTGCGAAGTTCTATCATGTCCATACAGATCGCATCTCATTATTTTACAGCGATTTTACCGTCAGCCGTTTCATACTTCTGACCGGCACTCATGGATTGGACACGTGCCTGAAAAAAGCTTTCCTGAACAGCGCCCAATGATTTTCGCTGCCAGTTTGAAGCCTTGCAGAGCCCTTCATACAAAGTCCAGCGGTTGGCATTTTCACTCATAACCAGTAAAGCGTTCTGGTCGCGCTGTTTTTTACTTGTCTGCAATTTGTAGTCCCGGGTTCGTAATATGCAGATAGTCCCCTGAGCCTGTTCATAGGCATGGCCTGAATTCAACAGAGCCTGAATGAGCTCGGACCTTGCGGCACGGGTATGTATTGCCTGCAGAATTTCTTCATTCGATGAAGCCACGCCGTCATATCCATCAAAAGTTGACGTGCGGTTTCCTTCCAGAACTGACTGCTCAACTGCCAGGGTAAAAGCATTCAGTGATGCTTCGGGCACATTAGTGTAGTCGGCACGCATGGTACTGAAGGGGTTTGTAAGCCTGGCACAGGCTGTAAGACTTACAAGAAGAGCCAACAACAGATAACCGGATTTTCTCATGGGATAATCCTTCCGCAGGTGAGTGCGCCTCGGGCGCCGTTAAAAAACACACAGAAATGTCAGAGATTCTCAAGCAGAATTCGCGCTGGCGATGGGAAGCATGCAACACACAGCTCAGTATAAGCAAAATCAGCCATAGAGTTATTTTTTCGAAACAAAGATGAAAGACGTCGCTGGCATGGTTCCCGGCGGTATAAATCTGTCTCTTTCATGATGTTACCTGCGAAAAACAGATTTCCTTCCCGCCTGACCGCATTATCTCCGTATAACAAGCGAATTGTCAAATCTATGCCATTTCGTTTCATAAAACAGCCATCGATCGCAACACTGTGACGATCTGCCTTTCCCTGCCCAAATTTTGTATTATAGAGAGCGGGTCTTATTCAGGCCGGTAGGGTCAAATAGTGCTCTAACATGTTGTGATATAGGGAACCCTGTGCCCATGACTTCTGAAACGCACATTGAAATAGCTCGTATTGCTCTCTTTTCCGGCGACAGAAAAGAGAGCAAATTACTGTCCGACGAACTCACCACACTGCGCCCTGCCTGGCAGATCATTACCCGGCCACAATTAAAAGACTTTGACTGGACACATATTCAGAGTGAAATCGACTGCCTTCTTGTTAAAGCAGACTCTGAAAAAAAAGCCCTGTCTCTCCTGGAAGCGATAACAGGTCATAAAAAAGCTGAATTGCCTCCTGTGATCGTCGTCACGTCCCTCTCAAAAAAACAAAAAGTCCGCGAGGCAGTAAACTCTTTCAATCTATCCCGCCTCTATGTGCTTCTGGACGATAGCGATACCATCATTTCCGCGTTGGAATCCATCATGCGCGCCTACCGGGTTGAACAGAAGCTTCGTCAAGTCAACACCCTGCTCTCGAATCTTATTGAAGAACGCTCAAAGACACTCCACGAATTCAGTGAAAGGATTCGTTTTTTAACTGAGTTCAGCAGCGATGCCGTTTTCGAAATAGAAAAAGACCGAACTACCGGAATCAGCACTTTTATCAGTGCAAACAGAACGGCGTGCAGCTGGCTGGGGTATAGCCAGGAAGAGCTGTTGCAACTGCCCTTTAGCCATTTTCTGGAACCGGCTGCCATTACAAACATTACACAACTCCTGAATACAATCTCTCAGCCGCAGGAATTTTCTTTAGAACTGTCCCTTAAAAACCGGAACCAGGAACGGCTTTTTCTTAATATAGTGATCCGTGCTTTTGAGAGTGACAGAGGGCTGCGCATGATCGCTATTGCGCACAAAATACTGTCGCCTGAATTCAGCCTATCGGAGCACGCCTCCGAAAGTGACTACGAGCAGGTAGTGTCGCACATCGGCCAGCTTATGTATATCGGCAATGTCGATACCCAGCAGATGAAGTGGAGCGGCGCTGCTTCTCAGATCACCGGATACACAATCAAGCACCTGAACAAGGGCAGCATGCGCGAGTGGCGCAAGCGAATAGTATCAGAAGATTACCCGCGCACCATTGCAGCAATAAACAAAGCCATTCTCCGCATTTCCTCATACGAAGTGGAATACGGTTTCTTGCACAAAAACGGCGAGATACGTTATCTTGAAGACAGGGGAGTCGTGCTGCCGGATCATCGGGGTGCTCCTCATCGGATCATGGGTACCATCAAGGATATTACAGAGAAGAAGATGGAGGAAGAAGCACGGCAGCATCTGGAAAAAGAATTACAGCACACACAGCGGCTGGAAAGCCTCGGGGTTCTTGCCGGAGGTATTGCCCATGATTTTAATAATATTCTCGCAGGAATTATCGGGCTGACAGATCTTGCACTTCGCGAAATCCCGTCCGACTCTTTCGCTTTCGAAGATTTGAATGAGGTGCTTCATGCAGCGCACAGGGCCAAAGAACTGGTGCAGCAAATTCTTGCTTTCAGTCGGCAGGGTGACCACGAGCGCAGTCTGATCTTCCCTCATATTATCGCCCGGGAGGTTATTCGTCTTTTACGTGCGTCCTTGCCGCCGGCCATAGAAATTATCGACAGTATCGATATCCAATCGGGTGCAGTAATGGCAAATGCCTCTCAACTGCATCAGGTAATTACCAACTTCAGTACAAATGCGGCGCAGTCTATCAAAGGTGGATCCGGAAAAGTTGAAATTCAGGTCTGCGATGTTGAGGTAGAGAATTCTTTTTCCGCTAAAAACCCGAACATCCCGCCCGGTTCCTATGTGAGGATCGCTGTCAGCGATACCGGACACGGGATGACTCCTTCCATCCTTGCCCGGGTCTTTGATCCTTTTTTTACAACAAAAGGTCCGGGAGAAGGTACGGGCATGGGGCTTGCCGTCGCCCACGGTATTATTACAGATCATGGCGGGGTAATCCTCGCTCAAAGCCGTCTGAAAAAAGGATCCACTTTTGAGGCCTATCTTCCGAAAATAACCGACCCTCAAATAACAGAATCACTTGTCCAAAGCGGATCAGCAGACGGCAGAAATAATACGCATATCCTTTTCGTGGATGATGATGAGACAGTGCTGCGCTTTGCCTCTTCCGCTTTACCACGGCTGGGCTTTAAGATTACATTATGCAAAAATGCGGAAGAAGCATTACATGCATTTGCGGAAAATACCGATACGTTTGATCTCGTGATTACTGATCAGAGAATGCCTGGAATGTCCGGGACAGAATTGGCTGCCGCTATCAGAAAATCATCCCCTCGAATGCCTGTAATTCTGTTTACCGGTTTCAGCAAAACACTGACAGAAAAAGACCAGAAAATCACCGGCATTCAGACCGTGCTCAGGAAGCCTATTATTGTGCGTGACCTGCTGACAGCTATCCGTAAAACGCTGAAAAGCCCGACCGACCTTTAATAATACACACTCCAACAGTAAAGGGAACTTTTTGTGAAAATAATGATTACCGGAGGCGGCACAGGAGGGCATACCTCTCCCGCTTTGGCAGTGATAGAAGAACTTCGCAACCGCGATCCACGCCTCCTTTTGCAGTGGGTGGGAAAAAAAGGGAGCATCGAAGAACGTATTGCCAAACGGGAAGGAATTCCTTTTCGATCCATACCTATGGAAGGCTGGACCAGAAAGATTTCCTTGCGTTTAATTTGGGTAGGCCTTAAATTTCTTTATTCCGTGTTAAAAGCCTGGACTCAAATACGTGTTTTTCGGCCTGATGCTGTTTTCGGAGTTGGAGGGTATGTCAGCCTTCCGGTCTTGCTGGTTGCGCCTCGCATCGGCATTCCAGCATTTTCGCACGAACAGAATAAAAGGCTTGGTCTGGCAAATCGTCTTTCAGCGAAAAAACTTACAACACTATTTTTGAGCTATGAGGACACACTGGGCGTGCCTCCTGAAACACCCACAAAAGTAACAGGAAATCCGGTGCGAAGCGCTTTTTACAATCCATCCGGAAAAGAGGAATGCCGTGAGGCGCTGGGTCTGGATAAAGAAGTGCCTGTTATTCTAGTGGTAGGTGGCAGCCAGGGCGCCCAGACATTGAATCGGGCAATGCAGGAAGCAGTGTTTAATTTCAGTGCCAATGATGCGCAGTTCATCTGGTCAACGGGTCCCGGGGATCTGGCGGACTGCCAGGCACTGGCAGAAAAAGCACCGTGTACTGTTCAGGTTTATCCCTACATTGAAAATATGGCTCAGACCTGTGGTGCCGCCGATCTTCTGATTTCCAGAGCAGGTGCTTCCACCACGGCAGAAATCGCTATTATGGGCAAAGCGTCCATTCTGGTTCCTTATCCCTATGCAACGGATAACCACCAGGAACACAACGCACGTGCTTTTGAAGCAGCAGGCGCCGCACAGGTGCTCCTTGACAAAAATTGCACTGGCGAGAGCCTGACACAGCAAATCAAAGCAATTATTCAGAATCCCTCAGTGCTGGCTTCCATGGGAAAAGCCGCGGCAGACCTCGCCAGACCTGCTGCAGCCGATGACATTGTAGAGACTATTCTCGAAAAAGCCTGCACGCCTGCAGACTATTAGGCGAAGCGATCTCTGACCAGTATTTCCTCAAGCGGGAGGTGGCCGCCTCTGGGATTGGCGGGTGCAATGGTTTTGCCTACGGCAATCATAAGAGCAATCACATGATCGTGTGGAAGGTTGATCAGGCGGCCGACCGCTTCAAAATCAAAACCGACCATGGGGCAGCTGCCCAGTCCCATTGACTTTGCTGTCAGCATAAGGGTCTGTGCCGCCATACCACATGAACGCATGGCTTCGTCACGCTGCACCTGATCTTTTCCCCGATAATAGGCATCAATAGCAGGGAGGATAATATCCTGGTACTCGGAACTGCTGTTGCGCCAATAACGGTGAGGCTCTTTTTCCCAGGCCTTCACATCGGCACACAGGATAATGAGCAGGGAAGAATCAGTCACCTGCACCTGATCCCAGGCGACTTTTCGCAATTCCTGACGTAATTGCGGATCGGAGACAAGAACGAAACGCCAGTGCTGGATATTAAAGGCAGTAGGGGAGAGGCGAACCGATGAAAAGAGATCCTGAATCATTTCTTCAGACATTTGAAAGTCTTTATCAAATTTCTTAAAAGCGCGGCGCTCTTCAATTGCTTGTTTTATATGCATGTCTATAATTCCTTTTGTAGACTGCCCAACACGGCACAAGCCGCTTTTCTTCCCGGCACCGATATATACGGTCTTCACTATTCACTTCGTGAAGATTGGGACTGTTTCTTTTGAATGTGCGTGCGTAGCTGCTCTACCCGTGATTGTGCCTGCTGATGACTGGGATCCAAAGCCAGAACCGCTTCCATGAACTGCAGTGCTTTGGTGTAGTTCCGCTGGCGAATAAGGCGGATACCTAGATTATAACGCGCAGCACATACCTTTTTCTTAAGGCGGCTGTTTTCCTGATCATTTTTAAATAGATCACGATAGATCCGGAAAGCATCCCCATATTTCCCTGATCGGAATAAATAATCACCCTGACATTCCAGATCACTCATTTCAGGCTTGAAATGCGTCGCTTTGTATTTCTGGTAGGCATTTTCCTGCTCGCGGGTATAAAGATCAGCATCCTGAATTGAGACAACTGCACTACGCTCAACCAGCACCATAAGATTATTGCTCTTCTGATCTTCGGGCACCAGAAAAAAGCGCACTTCTTCATTCCACCGTGCATGCATGGGGCGGCCTACAATCACTTCGCCATCGCTGAATTCTACTGCCAGCGCTTTTGCCGGTGGAATATCCTGTGGAAATTCAATGGCAGGGTCAAAACGCCCATCAAAACTTTTAACATAGAAAAGGGCTTTTACGTTTTTGAAGGCAATAGGAAGGGTCTTGTTTAAAGAAATGCCCTCCGCAGTCACCAACTCCAGATGAAAGATTTCTGCCTGCCTGTTCAGGGCAAAAGTTGAACCGTAATATACGTCCCCCGATTTCATTCGGACAACAACTTTTTGCCTTTCTTTTTTGTAGATGGAAGGCGTCGGAATGGACTCGGCGGATTTTTCCTTGGATCGGGACGAAAAACGATCAAGCATCTCCATATACTCCATCGTTGTCACACTAAACCCGAAGATCCTTTGCAGCTACCAGTATAGAGCATCCGGAAAGAAAAGGCAACAAATCTCGTTTTTCTCAAGAAAACGCAAAATTGGGCGTGATATTTCTTTTTGAGACGGCAAGCCAAAACGGATATACTGAAGGGGTTAGGACACGGCGCATGGAGGCTTTACCGTGCAGAATGCCTATGTTCTGGTTTTAAATAAATCCTGGGTTGCGATTCAGGTTACCTCAGCCAGGCGTGCATTGCGTCTCCTGGTGCAGGGAAGAGCCTGCGTTGTGCATCCTACCGATTACATGCTGTACGACATGCCCTCCTGGCTGGAATTATCCATGCATGCAGACGGCATTCCTCCGGATCGTTACGTCTACACCACTGCTCAGCGCATTCGCCTTCCGGAAGTTGTAGTTTTAAACGTTTTCAACGGATTCCATGTTCAGGAAGTGCGATTGTCCCGAAGAAATCTTTTTGCCCGTGACAAAGACACATGCCAGTATTGTGGCAGAACAGGCAATCGCTCCTGCATGACCATTGATCATGTAATTCCCAAGTCCAGAGGCGGTGAAGACAGTTGGAGTAATCTGGTTGTGGCATGCCCTGCCTGCAATCTGAAAAAGCGGGACCGCACTCCTGATGAGGCGCGCATGCCACTCCTCAAAAAACCTGTAGCACCCCGATGGCTCCCCCGTTTCACCAGACCGCTTTTGCGTGAAGAGCTCATTTCCTGGCAACGTTTTGTTGATCTTGCTTATTGGGGTTCAGACTACTATTTTTCCTGAAACAACCTTTGCTGCACTGGCACACAATTTATTAAATCCATGGACTTTATCAGATATTTACATTACCTTCGCATAGAACGCAATTTCTCCGTACACACCCTGCGCGCTTATGCCAATGATATCGCCACTTTTTGTGATTTTATTGAACATGGTGTTGCCGCACTGCACCGAAAATCCGACGATATCCGACCGCCTGCATCACTGAGTGTGCTGCAGCGGGCAGATCGAAATACTGTCCGGGCATTTCTGGCGCACATCCAGACTTCAGGTGCAACCGCACGGACGGCGGCACGAAAACTCGCAGCCTTGCGCTCTGTGTATTTGTACTATCAGAAAACCGGGCAAATCACAACGAATCCTACAGAGGGGCTTCGCTCACCGAAACGTGCTCAAAACCTGCCTGAAGTTTTGTCCATCCCGGAAATCACGGCTTTGCTGGAATCAGTTGATACTGCCACAGCACTAGGATCCCGGGATCGAGCCGTACTGGAAGTGCTCTACTCATGCGGCTTACGTGCGGCAGAGCTGGCAGGACTGACATTTGAGGATATTTTCTGGCATGATGAGACTATGCGAATCTTCGGGAAGCGGAAAAAAGAACGTCTCGTGCCTGTTGGAGGGCCTGCACTGAGAGCACTCAAATCTTATCTGGGACGGCGTGGTGAGCTCTGCAGCCAGGCGCAGCCCATTGTCTTTGTGAATCATCGCGGCGGCGCTTTAACCACACGGAGCATCCAGCGCATTGTTGAAGCACACGTTCAAAAAAGCCTGCCCGAACGCGTCGGCGTTTCGCCCCACACCCTTCGCCATAGTTTCGCAACCCATATGCTCAATGCCGGTGCCGACCTGAGGGTAGTACAGGAAATTCTGGGGCACGAGAGCCTGTCCAGCACACAGATCTATACGCACGTAAGCATTGACCGTCTAAAAGAAGTGTACCGAAACGCACACCCGCATGCTTAGTAATCGTACTTGCCTCTTGGCTTATTCACCCATGGCTTTAATGATGAGCCGTTTAGGACGTCTCCCGTCAAATTCTGCGTAATAAATCTGCTGCCAGGGCCCGAGGTCGAGTCGCCCTTTTGTTACCGGAACGATGACCTCGTGATGTACAAGCAGGCTTTTCAGATGCGCATCGCCGTTGGTTTCGCCTGTCCGATGATGCCTGTAACCCTCTTTGAAAGGTGCAAGCGATTCAAGCCACTCGTCTATATCAGCAATCAGCCCGGACTCTGCGTCATTCACATACACGCCGGCGGTAATATGCATGGCGGATACAAGAATCATCCCTTCCTGAATACCGCTGCGGTGCAGTGCCTGCTCCACTTTATCGGTGATATTAATGTACTCTCTTTTTTTGGTAGTCTGAAAAACAAGATACTCTGTCTCAAATTTCATTCTGCGCCCTTTCCCGCAAAGATAGCCTGTAGGCTGCTGCAGCTGATGTGTACTTTCGAAACAATTCAGTGTACCATACTCACGTTGTCGGATCAGCCCTGCCCGGAAAAGTGATTTCGGTTTCCATTGCTTTACCGCTTTTTTGACTGGAAGGAAGGCATCAGACTATGCAACAGGAATTCCCGCAGAAGCCAAGTTGATTTAATTCAGATAAAACGGTACTCTTTTATAGATGTCTGTTTTTTCAGTTTTGGACAGTACATCCTTTTACTGTGACCGGCATTCTGTGTGATACCGGCGTGGAAGCACTATTACAACTCCAACGGAGGGAAAGGCTATGGCCAAAAAAACAGTGAATGTGGCAATGATCGGTGCCAGTTTCATGGGAAAAGCGCACAGCAACGCCTGGCGCAAAGTAGACATGTTCTTTGATGCACCCGTAAAGCCCGTCATGAAAGTCATGTGCGGAAAATTCGAGGAAGAGCTGGCGACAGCCGATCGCTGGGGATGGCAGGAAACTTCTTTGGACTGGAAAGAAGTAGTGAATCGCCCGGATATCGATATCATAGATATCTGCACACCAAATTTCCTACACCCGATTATTGCCATAGAGGCAGCCAAGGCAGGCAAGCACATTGTCTGTGAAAAACCTCTTGCAAATACGCTAGCCGAAGCCAAGGATATGTTAAAAGCGGCGGACAAAGCCGGGATCAAGCATATGTGCGGTTTTTCATACCGTTTTGCCCCGGCAGTGCAGACCATGAAAAAAATGATTTCCTCCGGCGCACTGGGTGAAATTTTCCACTTCCGCGCCGCCTATCTTCAGGACTGGATTGTGGATCCTGATTTCCCCATGGTCTGGCGGATGAAGAAAAAACATACCGGTTCCGGTGCTCTCGGCGATATTGGCGCCCACATAACCGACCTGTGCCATTTCCTGGTCGGACCCGTCGGTGAAGTGACAAGTGCTCTGGAAACTTTTATCAAAAAACGTGTGGTGGCAGATTCCGACGTTGGTGCCTGGGATGCCAAAGGCAACAAAAAGACCAAACAGTACGACACAGTCGATGTGGACGATGCCGCTGTCTTTATCGGACGGATCAAAGGGCGGAACACACTGGCAAGTTTTGAAGCTACCCGCTTTGCTCCGGGACGCCGCAACTTCAACTCCATTGAAATTTACGGCAGTAAAGGCTCTCTCATCTGGAATCAGGAAGACATGAACGAATTCCAGTATTTCAACCGCGCCGATCCCGATACGCTTCAGGGATTCCGCAAAGTACTCGCCTGCGACAGCGGGCATCCTTATGTCAATTCCTGGTGGCCTCCGGGACACATTATCGGATATGAACATCTTTTTGTTCATGAAATCTACGAGTTCCTTTGCGGTCTCAAGAAGAAAAAGATCAACTACCCGACCTTCGAAGATGCGGTAAACTGCCAGGCTGTTCTGGAAGCGGTGGAAAAAGCGGCGTCTACACGCAAATGGGAAAAAGTTTGAAAACCAACCCCGGACTGCACCTATCTGAAACGGTGCTTCAAAAGTTATAAAGGAGATGCTTTATGAAACTTGGAGTTTTAACTGCCCTTTTCAGCGACAAGCCCCTTAAAGAGGTCCTGGATCTGATTCGTCCGCTGGAGCTGCAGACAGTGGAACTTGGCACGGGGAACTACCCCGGCGAGCCGCATTGCCCCCTGCAGGAACTGCTCGAATCCAAGCCGAAAAGAGATGAGCTGCTTGCCACGTTGAAGGGAGAAGGTCTGGAAATCAGTGCGCTGAGCTGCCATGGAAATCCGATTCACCCCGACGAAGCATTTGCAAAAGCAAACCATGCTGTTACCATGAACACCATTAAACTGGCGAATCTGCTGGGCGTCGGTGTCGTCAACGGCTTCTCAGGCTGCCCGGGATCCGGTCCCGGCGATAAAAAGCCTAACTGGGTAACCTGTGCCTGGCCGCCCGATTATCTTGAAATTCTGGACTGGCAGTGGAACGAAGTAGTGCTGCCGTACTGGTCAAAGATGAACACAGAACTCGGAAATGCAGGCGTTAAATTTGCCTTTGAAATGCATCCGGGCTTTGTCGTTTACAACACGGATACCATGCTGCGTGTACGTCGGGAATGCGGTGATAACATCGGTGCGAACTTCGATCCCAGCCATCTTTTCTGGCAGGGCATGGAGCCGGTAGAGTGCGTGAAAGCCCTCAAAGGCTGCATCTATCACGTTCACGCCAAAGACTCTATCGTTCATCAGACCAACGCCGCCGTCAATGGCGTCAATGACTACAAATCCTACGGTGATGAAATTAACCGCTCCTGGATCTTCCGCACCTGCGGTTACGGTCACGACCTGAAATGGTGGAATGATTTCTTTTCCACGCTGCGCATGGTCGGCTACGACGGCGCAATCAGCATTGAGCACGAAGACAGCCTCATGTCCAACTGGGAAGGGCTGACCAAAGCAGTTTCTTTCCTGAAGAAGAGCATCATTTTTGAAGCGCCCACAGCCATGACCTGGGCGTAATTTTATTCCCTCGTTTTCTAGTTGCGGCCGGGTGTCAGTGACGCCCGGCCGTCTTTTAACAGGGAGCTTTTCAAAACGCATGAAAATATATCTTCTGGCGATACCGCTTATCGCCGCAGTCAGTACGTTGTTCTATCTTATTTTTCGTGAGATGGCGCGTGCCTGGCTTCACCATCGCCTGAGGATGCTGCTGTTGGAATGGGCAGAAAAGAAACCTGGCTTTTCCATGTCCTCTGAGGAGCTTAGGGAACTGCTCGAAGAAATGCCTGCTCCGTCTATCCAGACCCCTAAAACTGATCTCACTGTCACAGGTCTTTATCTTGCCCTCATCGGTCTTTTTTTTGTAATCGCTTATGCTTTAATCGGAAAAAGCCAGTGGGCGGTAGGTGCCTATTTCGGAGGCGTTGCCTGTGTGGTTCTTGGCTTTATCTTAACTACGATAGGCATTATTCTCCGCTTTCTGCGCAAGCCTCCTTTATAAGATTTTCTGTTTCTTTCTCTCTTTTTTGCATTGTTTTATATGATGGATACCTCTGTACATAGACATCGTTATTCCGGAGATGCCTGTAAGGAACCGCTTCGGGTCGCCGTGATCGGCAGCGGACCGGCAGGCTTTTTCTGCACCGATTATCTGTTGCGCCTGGCGCAGCCTTGTGTCGTGCATATGTATGAAAGATGGCCTGTTCCTTATGGCTCCGCACGCCATGCCATCGCACCTGACCGGCAGCGTATTCGTGCTGTAACTACCGCTTTCGACCGTATTGCTTCCCGTCAGGGCTTCCATTTTTTCGGGAATGTAACAGTAGGTAAAGACATCTCTCTTCAATTGCTGCAACAGCATTATCATGCGGTTATTCTGGCGACAGGAGCAGACGACGGTCTAGTACTGAACATTCCCGGAGAAGAGGTGCCAGGCTTCTTTCATATAACAAAGTTCGCAGGCTGGTACAACGGAAGGCCGGATTGCGCCTTTCTGCGCCCTGACCTGACTCACACGGCTGCCGCGGTGATCGGTGCCGGCAATGCTGCGCTGGATGCCGTCCGGATTCTGTCGCTTCCTTCCGACTGGCTCCCCAAAACAGATATACCCGAGCCTATGCAGCAGGCACTTGCCTCAAGTGCTATCAGAGAAATTCACATCATCATTCGTCGGGGCCCTCTGGATGTTCGTTTTTCTCTTTCCGAATTTGGAGCGCTTTTTGACATTCCAGGTGTGAGTTACCATCTTCATCCGGAAAACTGCCTGGAAAACATACAGGCGGTTTCCCCCGAAGAGGAACAGTTGCTTTCTCTGTATAAATCCGCACATACAACGCCGAAGACTGCCAGGCATATTCACTTCCATTTTTATGCAACCCCGAAAGAAATAAAGGGCAAAGAAGCCGTCTCGGCACTGGTTGTGAAGAGCGGGGAAGAGGACACCGCAATTCCCTGTTATTTGATTATCAGCGCTATCGGACAGGGAGCTACGGAAATTGACGGCATTGCGCTGAATGCGCAAAAAAGCATGATCCCCCATAAGGCCGGGCGGGTAACACAACAGGGTATTATTGTGCCCGGTCTTTACACCGCCGGATGGGCAAAGCGGAGCGGCACAGGCATGGTGGGGAAAAACAAGCCCGATTGCCGTGAAACTGTTCAGGCTATCATGGACGACAGGGACTCTCTTCAATGCAAAATTGAGGCTGTGCCCGATCTCCCTAAAGATGCAGTCACGCTGGATGGATGGTACCGTATAGATGCCGCTGAGCGTGGTCGGGCGGAAAACACAACAAAAACAAGAGAATGCTTCCTGACTGTGGAAGAAATGCTCCAGGCTGCCGGTATCAAAAGCAAATTGCCCTCTCTCTGATTAATTGAGCGTTGCCAGAAGTGCCTCAACAGAGCCACCGCTTTTTTTAACTTCCCTCAAGTAGTCAGTCATAGCGTCTGCCACAGAGTAGTCAGCAATCGGCGGTGTTTTAGGAAGTGTTGCCAGCGGGGAATCTGGTTCGGCGCATTCACCCATAAGGTTTTCCCACTGGTACAGTGGGATGGCAACCTGATAGTTTTTCGCCATCTCGAGATCGCTGACCAGATTCCATTTGCCTGCTTCGTCAGCTTTTTCCATTTTACCTGAAAAGCCATACCACGCCGTCTTGCCCTGACGTGCATTGCTCAAACAATTCAGATAGACCCGGATCTGTTCTCCGCTTAATTCGGTTAGCACCACCTGATCGCCTCGCTGACCTGCCGACTGAAAAATGGAATTCGCCGTTATAGCACCTTCCCGCTGGTTGCTCCGCATGACAAAGGTATGGCAAAAGGCAATATCTGCCCCGGCTTTCCATTGCAGTGCGGCCGACGCAATTCGCACCAGGTCGGGAATCTGGATCACCTGACCCGTTTCGCCTACAATCTCACCCGCCCCGGGAAAAATGCGTTCTTCTTCCGCGTCCAGCCAGGCAATCATCTCCTGATCGGGCGTCACAGTTTCAGGATCCATGGAGACAAGCCTGCTTTCTGCTGTGATTGCCTTTTTCTGAGCGGGATCAACCGTTAAATCAAGCACTCCCACATATTGGGCATATTGACCGGCCTGCACAATCAATGCGCCCGTTTCCGGCACCAGAGCAGCTTCATGGAGCGCCTCATGGGTATGCCCGGAAACAAACACATCAATAGCCGGCGCCTTTTCAGACAGAAGAATGCATTCCTTTCTGCCGATGTGCACAACTGCCACCGTAAGATCGACCTGATTTTCCAGCCGTTCCGCTTCCAGCCGCAATTGCTCACCGCACTTGTCTATGGATTTGAACGCCCCGCCTGCGAGGGTAGTAAGACCGATCAGAGCAACTTTCAACCCATTGCATTCAACGATTGTGGAAGGCGCAAAGCGCGGACTCCCAGTGTCATCCAGACTGTTAAGGCACAAAATTGGCATTCCCGCAATTTCGCTGCATTCCCGCAAATGATCATATCCGTGAAAATTATCGTGATTACCCATGGCGCCCGCTGTATAGCCGATTTTCTTCATGGCTTCGTAAAGAATCCGATGCTCCGTTTTTTCAGCAATCAGATCCCCTTTTCGCATGACATCGCCACCGTCAAGAAGAAGCAGATCGCCTCTTTGCGCACGCATCTCTTTAACAAATGCGGATACATAAGGGAGCCCGCCCTGACCGAGTGGGTCTGCTTTCACATGCCCGTGAATATCATTGGTATGCAAAATGAGGAGCGAGTGCGTATCGGCAAAAGCAAAAGAAACACAAAGACAGATAAAAAGAGCGAACACTTTGGGTATCGTGCGCATGAATTAGATCTCCTTAAATACTCACAGCATTATGTCGTCGGGATCCATGGGCTCGGTTGTGTGCAGGTCCTCAGGAAGCGCATCTGCAGGCCAGCTTTCCATGGGCAAAACAGCAAGCGGATGAAAGGGACAATCAAAACTTGCCAAGCCGCTGCTGCGGTCGATAAGAACAGCCACTCCGGCAATTTCAGCACCGCGACGGCGCAGATGATCAATTGTCTTCTTTACTGAACCACCGGTCGTCACAATATCTTCCACGACCAGCACCCGTTCGCCTTCTTTGATTTTAAACCCTCTTTTCATCGCCATACCGCCAGCGCCGTCTTTTTCGCTATAGGCGGCACGGCACTTTAAATGCCGCGCCGTCTCGTAGGCAATGACAATGCCGCCTGTTGCAGGCCCGACGACCAGATCAATGTCTTTATCCTGAAACGCCGCTGCCAGAGCCTGTCCGAAAGCCTCTCCATATTCAGGATACTGAAAAACACGGGCTGCCTGAAGAAACTGCCGCCCGTGCCGTCCGCTTGCATAAATGAAATGCCCTTCTAAAAGAGCACCGGATTCTTTAAAAATACGAATGATTTCTTGCGGGTTCATGAATTCAGTTCCTCTAAAATTAGTGATACAGCTTCAGAAGGATAAGGATGTTTCAGGATAGGCCGGCCGACGACCACCATGGAAGCACCTGCCTGCGCCGCTGCTCGGGGCGTCATCACACGCGCCTGATCGTCGCGTGATGCCCATTCGGGGCGGACTCCAGGCGTCACGATCAATGGCTCTGCACCCAAAACTTCTCTTGTTATGCCCAGTTCCAGAGGGGAGCAGACAATCCCATGGGCACCCGCTTTCACAGCCTGTGAAGCAAGGCGACGCACGGCTTCTTCCGGTGTCTCCGAAAAACCCACTTCTTCACAAAGAACACTGGCATTTATACTGGTCAGCACTGTTACGGCCAGGATTCGTGTCGCCGTACCTTCAACTGCTGTACGTGCTGCTTCGATCATAGCACAACCGCCCGAAGCATGGACAGTGATCAATCCTGCGCCCAGGTCGGCAGCTGCCCGTGCGGCGTGACCGACCGTATTCGGAATATCATGATATTTCAGATCAAGAAATACATTTTTCCCGAGCTGCTGAACTTCTTTGACTATATCCGGTCCAAGCCGGGTAAAGAGTTGTGCGCCAATTTTAAACCATTTGCAGTCACCGCAGGCATGCACAGCAGAAAGTGCTTCAGCGCGGCTGTCCATATCAAGAACCACAATCAGTTCTGTTGCCATTTATTTTTCCTCACAGAATTAGATATTCTTTTAAAACTCTGGAAAATATCAAACTCCGGGACGATCCCATCCCGGAGTTCATATAGACGAATCATATCAAGGGCAGGGCAGGGGAGTGCAATTTTTATTTGAACCTGGTTTTATATCACGAAAGCAGGTTCGCCACCTTCATCATGAAATCGCCCAGCTTTCCTCCATATTCAGGAGAACCGTCACTCAAAACAAGACCCTGCCCAATAGCGCTTACTGTGTCAATCGTATTTGCCAGAACAGGAAGAGCAGCATCGACGCTTTTAAAGCTCATGTGCACAAAAGGTTTGCGCCCTGTATGAACGCCACGACCCGCTTTGGTCTTGCCTGCTTTCACCTTCAGATAACAGGCGATGTCTGTACCATCCACACTCCATTGATAAATACGTTCAGGTTGTTTCGCTGTCCAAGCTTGCATGTCCGTATCACCGGCTTTGTTCATCTGGCTGAGCGCAGTGGAAACCATGTACAAAGTCATCTTTACCTTAAGATGCGCCTGTTCCGCATTTTTGGGCTTTGCTGCAGGCATAAGCAATTTGAGCCCGAATAGCACTTTAAAAACGCGTATCACAAGCCCCGGCTTTTTCATCAGAGCAGGAAGCAGCGCTCCCAGACGCGGCAGAACAGGCTTGCCTCTGAACATATCATTCATGGCTTTTAATGAGGAAAACGAAAAGAGCACATCCGGATTTTCCGTAAATCCCTGGGTGACTTCAAATTTCCCGCGATCAAAAAGAAGCCAGGCTCCGATCTTGCCGTCCGGATCGTCCGCCTCAAACTGCACCGTTCCTGTAACATCGGCAAACCGGTCTTTCATCCGTTCATCATCTTCAAGCATCACCCGGATTACGGGAAGAACCGCATTTAAAACAAGTCGGCCGGTCAGCTGTTCTCGAGTAAGTGTCATGAATTACACCTCATCTTCCCAGTCTTCATCTTCTTCAAAATCACGCTGCATCAGTTCACCGACTGTTTCAATAATACCGTCCGTATCAATTTTATACATATGCATCAGATCTTCAGGATTGCCGTGGGGGCAGAAGGTATCAGGCACACCCAGTTTGTTAAAAGCGCAGCCTTTTCCGCTGGCAGCAATCACGTCCGCCACAGCGCTTCCCAACCCTCCAATCACACTGTGATCTTCCACGGTGAGCAAGCGCCTGGTCTCTACTAGCGCTTTAAGAACAGCATCCTGATCTATCGGTTTCAGGGTGTGCATATTCAATACTCTTACACTGAGTCCGCTGTTTTTATTCATGATATCGGCCGCCTGAACAGCGTGAAATACAGTATTTCCGGTAGCGATAATAGTGATATCCGTTCCGGATCGCAATTCATGCGCTTTCCCGATTTCAAAACCGTACTCTTCTGATTCGTAGATGCGTGGTTCAAAACCACGACCGATTCGAATATACACCGGTCCCTGAATGTCCATGCATTTTTTTACTGCAAGTGCTGTTTCTATCGTATCCGCTGGAGCAACCACGGTCAGGTTCGGGAAGGCGCGGATAATGGATAAATCCTCGTTGGCATGATGCGTGGAGCCTCCCGAGCCGAAAGACATGCCGCCATGGGTAGCTATAATTTTTACGTTCAGGTTCTGGTAACAGATGTCTGTGCGTACAAATTCACAGGCACGCATGGACGCGAAAGCGGACATGGTGGACACAAAAGGAATAAGCCCGGCTTTGGCAAGCCCGGCCGCTGCTCCGAACATATTTTGTTCGGCAATTCCGAAATTAAAAAAACGGTCGGGATAGGCATCACCGAATGTACCGATTTTGGTGGATTTGGCAAGATCCGCCGACAGGCCGACGATCTTCGGATGCTGCCTGCCCAGATCTGTAAGCACCAGCCCGTAGATTTCCCGCTGCGTCATTTTATCCGCATCATAGATTGTCCAAGTCAGAGTGCTGGCTGTTTCCATGCTTTTATCCTTTATTTTCTATCGATGCTTTGGCTTTGGCGATCTGTTCTGCATTTAATCCGCCATAGTGCCACTCCGGTTTCCCTTCCATAAATTCCACGCCTTTGCCTTTGATCGTATCGCAGACCAGCATGACAGGGGAACCCTTGTGCGCAATGGCAAATTCAAACGCTTCCGCCAGTGCCGGCAAATCATGACCATTCACTTCCCGGGTTTCAAAACCGAAAGCACGCCATTTATCCGGAAGCGGCTCCAGGCTCATTACTTCTTCGGTAGGCCCGTCAATCATCAGGTGATTTCTATCCTGAATAACAATCAGGTTATCCAGTTTGTAATGGGCGGCTGCCATGGCGGCTTCCCAGATGGAACCTTCGTTGCTCTCTCCGTCGCCGATCATGCAGAAGACACGCCACTCTTTCTTCAGCACGCGAGCGCCCAAAGCCATACCAACAGCCTGTGACAAACCATGCCCCATGGAGCCGGTGGAAGCATCGCAGCCGGGCACCTTATTGCTGTCCAGATGCATGCCCAGCATTGATCCTGTTTCGTTGAACTCGCGCAGCGCTGCTTTATCAAAATATCCGCGCTCGGCAAGGACAACAGCATGCCCTACGCCGCCATGCCCTTTGCTCAGCACAAAACGATCCCGATCTTCCCAGGCAGGGTTGGCAGGATCTATGCGAAGATACTTCCAGTACAACAGCGTTAGAATATCCACCATACTTAAGGACCCGCCAATATGCGCACCACCGGACCATCCGGTCACATCAGCAATCTGGCAGCGAATCGATGCTGCACGCTCTTTCAGCGTGGCTAATTCCTGTTCCGTCAAGGACATAATCATTTCCTTTTCGTTAATTTAATGACCAAACTCGCTTTTTATCACTTTAAAGGCATCGTCAGCTATTTGAAGTGTTTTTTCTATATCACCGTCCGTGTGCGCGGTGGATAAAAACCAGTTGTGATGCGAGGTAAAGAATGCTCCCCGACGGGTACATTCTCCACACCAGGCCTGCTGCAACATCAGCGTGTCATCATCCGCGAGACGAAGATAAGGCATGGCTGGCTCGCCGGATACAACCAGGGTGTAGCCATGGCCGGCTGCCACATCACGAAGCCCGGAGGTAAGCTTTTCGCCAAGCACCCGCATCCGCTCCGGTCCCTTTTCTGCCTTGAGGGTAGTAAGGCAGGCTATAGCGGCGGCAAAAGACCCGGCACAATACCAGAAACTGCCCGTATGGAACACTTTTGCGGCATCAAGACGGAGCGCATCTGTGCCCACCAGTGCGGACAACGCATAGCCGTTGGCGATAGCTTTGGAAAAAGCAATCATATCTGGCTTAAAACCATAGTGCTCATTGGAGCCGCCCAAATGCAGCCTGAAGCCGGCGCGAACGTCATCAACAATGACAACACTGCCGTTTTTGTGCAGCTTATCTATCACAGCCTGCCAATAGCCTTCGGCAGGCAGGACGTTGTCTTCAAAAATGGGATGATGATAGGGGCTTGCCATAAAAGCAGCAACCTGAGATCCATGCTCGGCGAGCACCTGGTCCAGAGCATTCAGATCATTCCAGGGAATGCGGATTACATGCTGGTGGTCATCGGCAATGGTGCCATGGTGCCCGGGCGCCTGCATCCAGGGACTTGTACCGTGATAGCCTCCCTTAATGGCAATGACTTTATCACGGCCTGTAGCTGCTCTTGCCACCATAACAGCCAGGTTGGTGACATCAGCTCCATTTCGGGCAAAAAAAGCCCACTCGGCGACGGGAACAAGATCGCAGAGAAGTTCAGCAAGTTCCACCATCCGCGGAGACGCAACGCTGTTTGCATCAGAAAGACTGTGCTGCTCCTGAAAGGCGGCTTCCACGGCAGGGTGATTGTAGCCTAGAACCATGGGACCGTAGGCACACATATAGTCAATAAATTCGTTGCCGTCCACATCCCAGAAACGGGCGGCATCAGCCTTATTGGAAAAAAAAGGGTAGGCTTCCACAGGAGCATAGGGAGCAGGGCTGAAATGACCGTAAACGCCGCATGGGATTACTTTTACAGCTCTATCAAACCACTTATTTGATTCTTCGTAACGGTAAATGTTCACTGTCTTGTCTCCTGGGGCGAACTACTGCAAATATTTTGGAATTTGATCAAGAATGACGTTTGTATGATCGATCAGAGGAATTTTGCCCCTTAATTGAATATCGCCTTTGGCAACGGCGCCGAAACTGTCCAGCGTGCCGTCAACAAGTAACTGGGCAATTTCGGGGTTTCGAAAAGAAAGGAGGGCATCCGGATGGGCAGCTTTGCCTGTAAACGCTTTTGCTCCGCCCTTACCGTCATAAATCACATGAGCATAAGGCCCTTCGGGCAATACCGACAACTGCAGGGTGCCGGCAGACAGTTGCGGGGCAATGCGCCGGGAAACAGGATCCAACTGAAGCAATTCCGGTATGGCAAATACCGCTGTACTTAGTGCCAGGGATAAATTGATCATTTTAAAGCGGTCATCCTGAACTACATCGCTGGGGGGCTTCAGGAAATATTCAAGCCTGCTGGTAAGCTTCGAAAATTCAGTTTTTAAAAAGCCCAGCCTGGTAAAGCCGGAGAGAGGCAGGGGAGAGGCGTTATTCTCCATCATATTGTTCAAATGAGCAGCAGAGCAGAAAAAGAGGCTAACCGTTCCTTTTTCTATTGTATCGGCTAAAAAAGTGCAACGTCCGTTATGAAAATTTAAAAGGATATTGGTATCGCGCCAAATAGATAAACGGATGGAAATTTCCCAGTCTTTGATCAGCTCCCGACTCAGGTCGTCTATTTCCGGAAGCAGCTCCACGTTTCTTAATACTGCTTTAAGATTGAGTCGCGCTTTCAGCTGATCAATCATTCTCATACTCCTTCCTGAAAACCATCTATCTTTGTGTCGGTTGAGAGATTCAAGAGTACCATAATCACATACAAAGTGCAACTTATGAACGCCGTTTGGTGCGGTGCTGCTTCTTCTTTACACGGGCAGCTATTTCCCTTAGCGACTTTGGGAAGTACCCTTTCTGCTGATATACTACGGAACAGAATCCCACTATTCTTTAAGAGGCTTTTTTCCGGGCAGGAAAGGAAAATTGAAATGGCGGAATTGCTCATCGGACTGGACGTTGGCACAAGTGGTGTCAAGGCATTGCTTATGGACACCTGCGGAAATGTCGTTGCATCTGCTTTGCGTGAATACCCGCTTTCCACACCAAAGCCCAACTGGGCGGAGCAGAATCCATCGGACTGGGCGGAAGCATCGCTTAGCGCTCTTCAGGAGCTGGCTGCGTGCGTTCCTTCAGGTTCAGAAGTAAAAGCCATTGGGCTAACCGGTCAAATGCACGGAAGTGTATTTCTGGATAAACATAACGAAGTGCTGCGGCCTGCTTTGCTCTGGTGCGATCAGCGCACAGCCGCTCAATGCCAGGAAATTACCGACCGGGCCGGAGGAGAGGCGGCACTTGTAAATATGGTATCCAATCCGGCGTTGACAGGGTTTACAGCCCCGAAAATTCTTTGGCTCCGTGACCATGAGCCGCATCATTTCGAGAAGCTTTGCAAAGTTCTGCTTCCGAAAGACTATATCCGTTGGGTGCTCACAGGTGAGTTTGCTACCGACGTTTCCGACGCTTCGGGGACGCTCCTTTTTGATGTACGAAACCGCTGCTGGCATAAGGAATTACTCTCTTTACTGGAACTCGATTCATCTCTTCTTCCTGAGTCTTTTGAGGGTCCTGAAGTGACGGGGACTTTATCGTCACAGGCAGCACAGCGCACAGGGCTTTCAAAGGGTATTCCGGTGGTTGCCGGCGGGGGAGACCAGGCTGCCGGCGGGGTTGGCTGCGGCATTGTCAAAGCCGGGACACTTTCTTCTGCATTAGGTACCAGCGGTGTGGTTTTTGCTTTTTCTGAAGAAATATGTGTTGATCCTCAAGGCCGTATCCACACCTTCTGCCACGCAGTGCCGGGCAAATGGCATGTTATGGGCGTTATGTTAAGCGCTGGCGGTGCCCTCCAATGGTTCAGAAATCAGCTGTGTCATGAGGAAATTCAAAAAGCCCGGGAATTGGATATCGACCCCTATACCCTTATCACTGAAGCAGCTGCAACTGTATCCCTGGGCGCCGAAGGCTTATTATTTCTCCCGTACCTTTCCGGGGAGCGCACCCCTCATAAAGACCCATATGCTAAAGGTACTTTTTCAGGGCTATCGCTGCGCCATACAAAGGCGCATATGGCACGGGCAATTCTGGAAGGGGTCGCCTACGGAATGCGGGACAGTTTGGATATCATGCGCGAAATTGGAGTTCCGCTCTCAGTCTCTCGCGTTTCTGGTGGAGGCGCTCGCAGTGCTCTATGGCGGCAGATTCTGGCGGACACGGGCCGTGTAGCAATCGCTCGCCTGGAGGTGGATCAGGGGCCGTCCTACGGTGCTGCCATTCTTGCCGGGGTAGGGGCGAGGCTTTTCACGTCTGTGGAAGAAGCGTGTGATCTCTGTATTCATGAGAAAGATATACAGATGCCGGATCCTTCCGTAGCAGATTTTTATGACACCTACGTGGCAGAATACCGCGCAGTCTATCTGGCATTGAAAAGTCACTTCAAGCGGATGGCAGCGCTGGTTGGCTAGTATTACGTTGCCTTCGAAGCTGCTGTTCCGAGACCGCTTCCGGCAGAAACGCTAAACGGGCCTTGCTGCATGGAAGGGTTCCCATTGCCGCAAGACCAGCGATAGCGGCAGAGGGCATTTCATAGGCATTTTATCTGAGCCCGTATTTTCGCTTCTGCGCGCTTTTTGTCCGGTTCCTCTTACTTTCCTATGGTTTAAAGCGCGCGCGCCTAGTGTCTGATAATATATATTATGTTCGTTTTTCGACGATCAAAAAAATAGCCCGCATGAGGAATACCTCCAAACTCCTTATAAAAAAGACTTGCCTTATATGTTTACTATAGATATGACTTATTTTCGTACACGTTTCATTATGATACACACAATTACTGATTTAAAATAACACGCCATTTCAATAAGATGCCTTGCTTTTTAAATGCATTTACAGACCTAATATCTCATATCATATCAGCACGATATCAAACAATTATTACAAGGATTTTATGAGTTAATCTATCTATAGAAATATTTGTCTCCTCTGATTTTTTCAGGTATCCAAAATGCGCGTATCATATTAGATCAGTCTGAAATTAATAGGAAATCATGACAAAAAAATATTGTCCGAAGCAGAAAATAAAATCATACTCTTATGTGTATTATAACAGAGCAGATTGACTTTGCGTTATACTTGTGCTCGACAATGAAACAACGAGACACCCCTCCCCTAATGAAGGATCACAAGACTATTCGCTCTGTTCCCGGGCTATGACATGGTTACAGCACCTGAGCTGATCAGAGAAGCAAACTTCGGACTGCTTCCTTAATTACCCCACCGGGCGTTGTGCGCCTGACGGGCAAGCCATTTGGTTTGCTCTGCAAGCGTCGCCAGCCATTGGACCGGTGTCGCTCCCGCCACCTTTCCGTCTGCAGCCGGATGCTGGAAAGCCACAGTTGTAATATGCTTAATACCTGCCGCATAAAAGAGCGCCACCCGTTCCCCCCAGGAAAGGCTTCTGTGTTGCTCATACGCAGCCAAATAAATATCGGTTCTGTTTTCCAATTTTTGTGCATCCACGGAGGCTCGCAAACATAGGTTTGAGAGGCCGTAGGACAGATCTTCCAGATAACAGCCGTCCCCTGCATATTCTAAATCAATAATGCCCTGTATCTCCTCATTTACAAAGAGAAGATTGCCACCGTGCCAGTCCCCATGGATAATGCCCGTCTCAAAAGTATCCCGTTTTTCTTGTGCCAGCTCTTCTGTGGCTTCCCCCAAAAAGGCGACAATGGTGTCACAGAAACCATGCATCTGGGCATCGTTTCTTTCCTGCAGAACTCTCTGATAAAAATCCTGAAATATGGCACGCGGCACTTCGCTGAAACGCCACTTACGGGCATCTCTTGGCGGTGACGGCAGTCCCCGGCATACACTGTGGAATTTTCCCAAACAACTGCCAGCCACTTTGAGCGTTTGCACAGTTAAAGGCATGGGCCCGCCCGATAAAAAGGACTGCAGTTCAACTGCCCAGTTATCTTTGGCAATAAAGCTTTTGCCTGCGTGGGTTCGTAAAATCTGCGCCACGGGTAAATCATGGCTGTACAAAAAGTTTGAAAGATTGTGCTGAAAATAAAGGGAGTCCAGAGTTACGGCATCATTCGTATAGGTTTTCGCCAGGTACTTCCCTTTTTCCGACTCCACAACAATTTTCTTATGCCGCCGCTGGTGCGTATTTTCCAAATAGCGCAAGGGACGCATCGCGCCTAAATGATAGGCGGCAGGAATCTCCGTGCCTAGAATGGTCAGTAAATCATCTCGTTGATCCACGCCTGAACATCTGCCTTATTTCATTACATAATTATCTTTAGACGGCTGGTACGCTTTGTGACTTTCGCTGCCGGTCTGTCGTAAAAAGAGTCGCATCTCCGACAAAGCGCAGCAAATCTTGTATATAGCGTATATGAATAAGCGACATTTCAGCAACTTTCCAGCACTTTGGACGAAGGAGGCTTTTAATTACATCGGGCACACGCAAAAAAGCCTGTGTAAAGAAGATAGCCTCCTGTATATCCGATTTTTTTCCTGGCGATACCAGGAAGACAGCACTTTCCTCCTCTTTATTCTGTCGCCAATTTTCTAAGACGTGCCAGTAATTTATCGTCTGCAATGATTTTCTGCTATATTAGAGGCATTCATACGTTGGCACAAAGTCTACCTGAAGCCTTTTAGCTGCCGCCTTTTAAAACTATCGCCTGATTGTACTCAGACGGAGAGAAGTAATTGAGCTCCCTTACCGTTTTGACGCTGGTTCCCGGCGAATGTGAGCGTCTGCCCAAAGCACTGGAGAGTGTATCCTGGGCGGATGTACTTTTTTGTGTAATCGATTCCCGTGCACCTCAGGAAACCATCGATCTTGTCAGAAAATATACCGACACAGCACCGGTTCATGAATATGTAAACGCCGCTGCCCAGCGCAATTGGGCTCTCCCGCAAATTACAACCGAGTGGACTCTTGTGCTTGATGCCGATGAGTGGGTATCTGACGCACTGGCGGAACGCATTCAGGCGATCATAAAAAAACCGGACAGTGCCGATGGATACAACATTCTGCGCCACTCCTATTTTCTCGGCAAATTAATCCGTTACTGTGGTTGGCATCGTGACTACAACCTCAGGCTTTTTCGGACAGCTAAAGGGCATTATCTGGACAAACGGGTTCATTCCAAAGTTATCGTTGAGGGCCGTGTCGAAAAGATACGCGACGTCATGTATCACAATACTTACCGAAGTTTTGAGGAGTATTTTTCCACTTTTCAACGCTTTACGACGTGGGGCGCTCAGGATGCCTATGAACGGGGAAAGCGTGCAGGGCTAAGGGACATAATTCTTCGGCCCGTTCACCGTTTTTTAAAGATGTACTTTTGGAACCGGGGCTTTCTCGACGGATATCACGGCGCTGTTCTCTGCGGTCTTTCAGCCTTCTCTGTCTTCACCAAATATGCTAAACTATGGAAAATCCAGACGGACGCTCAAAAGCCGGAAAACTGATTCCAGGGCACTTCGCACCATGACACAGACTCTCTCTCCTATGCATGACGATCTCCCGGACAAGGTCTACAGCGTCAGCGAAACGGCGCAACTGGTAGGAATCTCCCCTCATTTGCTGCGTCAGTGGGAGAAACGATTTCCCACAGAAGTAAAACCCCGTAGAAACAGCGCAAACCATCGCATGTACTCACGCGAGGATATAATCAGTCTGATGCGAATTAAAACACTCCTTTATCACAATGGAATGACAGCTAAAGGGGCGCGTCAGCAATTACGTCAAGAAAGATTTACGGACGGACAACCCCGTGATATCAGTGGCATGGCAAGAATAATCGATGCCATTGCCGATGAATCCAGAGCCATTCTCAACCTGTTTGACCCGAAAGTGGACGAACTGATTCCGGATCAGGACGATGCTTTCCACTAACGCGTCAATTGTCTGTCAGAGCACCGACCGGGGCTGACCATATAAACGTAAAGCGATACTGCAACAATAAGTGAAAGAAAACTACCGATCTGCAGAAATAAGGCGCCACAAGCCTTGACATAACACTAAAGAAGGATATCTAAACTATGGGCGGTTTTTTTGCCGTAACCTCCGAAAAAGACTGCATTTTTGATCTTTTTTACGGAACGGATTACCATTCGCATCTGGGTACCTGTCGTGGCGGCTTGGCGGTGCTTGACGGAACCGACTTCCGCAGGCACATCCATGACATTTCCAATGCCCCCTTCCGCACCAAATTCGAAAAAGACATCCTGGCCATGCGAGGCAATTCCGGTATCGGTGTCATCAGTGATATGGAGCCCCAGCCCCTCATTATCTCATCGCATCTGGGCCGCTATGCCATTGCAACGGTATCCAGGGTCTCCAATCTGGATTTTCTGGTACAGGATGCTTTCAACCGCCGGGTTGCCCATTTTTCAGAAACAGGCAGCATTGGCATCAATCCTACAGAATTGATCGCAACGCTAATCAACGAAAAGACTTCCTTTGAAGCAGGCATCAGCTATGCGCAGGAACGGATCGAAGGTTCCTGTTCAATTCTGCTGCTCACTGAAAAAGGCATTTATGTAGCGCGGGACCGTTTCGGACGCACACCGATCATCACAGCGAGCAAAGAAGGCGCTGTGGCCGCCACGCTGGAGAATGCCGTTTTTCCAAATCTGGATTATACAGGACAGTATTATCTCGGCCCTGGCGAAATTCTCCGACTGACGCCGGAAGGTATTGAGCAACTCCGCAAGCCCGATGCCTACAAGCAAGTGTGCGCTTTTTTGTGGGTCTATTACGGCTTTCCCGCCTCCTCCTACGAGAACATTAACGTTGAATCCTGCCGCTACCGCTGTGGAGCACGCCTTGCCGAAAAAGACACTGTTGAGGCGGATCTCGTGGCGGGTATTCCTGAGTCCGGTACCGGATATGCCATAGGCTATGCCAACGCTAAAACAGTGCCGTACGGCAGACCTTTCACCAAATATACAACTACCTGGCCCAGAAGTTTCATGTCGCCGGGCCAGACCAAACGTAAACTTGTTGCACGCATGAAATTAATTCCTGTGCCTGATTTGGTGCAGGCAAAACGCCTTCTTTTCTGTGATGATTCCATTGTCCGCGGCGTACAGCTCGCCGACACAATAAAGCGGCTCTATGAGGCAGGAGCCCGTGAAGTGCATATGCGCCCTGCCTGCCCTCCCCTGCTTTTCGCCTGTAAATATCTTAATTTTTCCCGTTCCAAATCCGAAATGGATCTGATCGCCCGCCGCACCGTAAGAGAACTGGAAGGAGGCGTAAACGGCTCCCTTGAGGAATACACGAATCCGGACTCAGAAAAATACAAGGCAATGGTTGACCGGATCAGGCAACGATTGTGCCTGACTACTTTGAAATACCAGCGTCTGGATGATCTGATCGCCGCTATTGGGTTGCCCAGAGAAGATCTTTGCACCTATTGCTGGGACGGTTGTGAAGGTCAATGCGGCAGGCAAATGACCTTTGCCAATGGAATCCAGGAAACCAAAGACTGAGTCCCCTAGAAAACCAACAGGAACTGCCATGCCTGAAAAGCACGAACACAAACCTCTGCGCTCCACCTTGCCGGGAATTGTCCTCTTTCGGTTGATTTTTTCTTTCCACCTTGCCTTTTTGCCCGTTTTTGCCGCCGGACCTGAGCGTTGGGATTCCTTTCGCGGGCCTTATGGAAATGGCATTGTGGCGCCGCCCGGTGAAAACACCGGCGTTCCGCTAACCTGGAGCGAAAATGAAAATATTGCCTGGAAGACAGAAATTCCCTATCAGGGCTGGTCAACGCCAGTTATCGGTGGTGGAAGAATCTGGCTGACAACTGCAACTGTTGACGGGCATGATTTCTATGTCCTCAGCATCGATCAGGAGAACGGACAGATTCTTCTGAATAAGCATCTCTTTCATTCGGACAATCCGGAAGAGCTGGGCAATGAAGTGAACTCCTATGCTTCACCGACAGCCGCTCTGGAAGAAGGACGCGTATATGTGCATTTCGGCAGTTACGGCACAGCCTGCCTGGACACGGCTACCTATGAAGTTCTGTGGACACGAACCGATCTCCCCTGCCGCCATTTCAGAGGACCAGGTTCATCGGTTATTCTTTTTGAAGACCTTCTTCTGCTTACCTTCGATGGTGCCGATGTGCAGTATCTGGCTGCACTGAATAAAAACACCGGAGAAACTGTATGGAAAACAGACCGTTCCACGGAATGGCCGGATATTGACGAAAATGGGGAAGTGCTCCGGGAAGGTGACTTTCGAAAGGCTTTCACCACCCCTTTTCTTGTGAGAGAAAAAGACCGCACCCTTCTTTTCAGCCAGGGATCTTATGCAACATTTGCCTATGATGCGCGTACAGGCAAAGAATTATGGAAAAAGACGCACAGTGCCTATTCCCCTGCCCCCTGCCCTGTATCGGGAAACGGATTCGTTTATATACCCATAGGCAGAGGCGCTCAGGAGTTATGGGCAATGAAATTGAGTGGCACATCATCAATTGTCGAAAAAGAAGCCTCCTGGATAATTGCCGGAAAAAAAGTACCGGCGGAACCATCCCCTCTCCTCATAAATGGTCTTCTCTATCTTTTAAGCAATGACGGGATCGTCACCTGTCTGGACGGTAACTCCGGAGAAGAGTACTGGAGCGAAAGGATCGGCGGCAACTATATGGCATCTCCTATTTATGCAGACGGGCGAATTTACTGCGCAGGCACGCGCAGCAAAACCACCGTGCTGCGGGAAGGCAAACAGTTTGAAAAACTGGCGGTCAATGAGCTGGACGAAGGCATGCTTGCCTCTCCGGTCGTTGCGGGATCTGCCATTTATTTACGCACAAAGACGCACCTCTACCGTGTTGAATTGAAAAAAGAGCCTGGTGAAAACAACTAGCAGCCTCTTAAACTCTTGTCCAGGATGGAACGAATCTGCTTTTCCCGTGCCTGAATGCTCTCCACGAGCTTAAACTGCACCCGTGCCCGATTGAGATTCTGCCCGTCATAACGAGTGTTGAAGTACACATTACCGGCTATATAATCGGCAAAAAAGCGCAGCCCCAGTTCAAAACTGATAAGGCGGATGCTGTCATATAAATAATAGATGTCTGCCTCTGTCAAAAAAGAGCGGGCATTCACCATGTACCCCTTGACGATGGCTTCGCACCAGTCTGTGTCAAAGACAACCTGCCCCAGATCGCGCACTTCTTCACCAGCCGGATTGCAGCACGAACGCAAACAATCTCCAAAGTCATAATGGATCAATCCGGGTTTCACTGTATCCAGATCAATAATGCATGTTCCTTTCCCCGTAGCATCATCGATCATAATATTTGAAATTTTCGGATCGCCGTGTACGGGACGCACCTTCAATTCGCCCGCGTCTCTGGCATCCTCCAAAATAGAACACCAGTCACGCCGTGCCTCAACAAAACGCATGCAGCGCTGTGCCTCAGGGGAGATCTTCACCCGTTCCTGCCCTTCCGGACTTGCAAGAGCCTCATCATATTTCTTCAGATAACCGGGTGTGATATGAAAGCCGACAAGCGTATCATGCAGTTTATCTATTTCGATGTCGCTGATCATACGCTGGAAGTGCCCGAGAACATACCCTGCCTCATGGGCATGCTCAATATTCTGCACACGCCCATAGGAGTGAGCCGATGCAATCAGCGTGATCGCACGCCAGAATTCGCCGTCATCATCCAGCACGTAATCTTTTCCGTCTTTTGCGGGAATCACGCGCGGCAGCTGCCAGATGCGATCCGCAGTATCCATTTCCTCTTCAATACGCCTGTGAACATGTTCAGTCACAACGCGCATATTCTGCATAATCTGTTCCGGATGGGGAAAAACGCGTTTGTTGATCTTTTGCAGGATAAAACGTTCCTCTGAAAAGACTGTCCTGAAGATTGCCAGGTACGTGTCATTCACGTTCCCTTCACCTGTATGTTCAAGAGTTACGGCACGACCTGCCACATCAAATTTCTGAGCTATATGGTGCGTTTTCACAAATCTGCTTTCTTTGGTAAGTTATTGTTGAACCGGGCTTTTGCTGAAAAAGATTTCTTTTGAGTATTAAACCATAATTCAGACATTCTGTCCAAGAAAGGTAAAGAGCACCAAGTGGACTTATCAGAAATATTCCGCGCGGCAGCTGCCTGTAATGTATTTCTGGCTTTTTTGAATTCAATTGTGATACGCTGAATTGGCAAGCGTTTTTTTGGCGATGAGTTTCAGCGGAAAGGGAAAAGAAATGTTTGGATTCAGAAAAAAATCGTCTTCGTCGGAAATAATCCTTTATTCCTACCCTACTTTTCTTTACGTCTGGCCTGTAATTGCGTTTGGCTACGTCTTTGCCGGACTGCAGGCCTTAGGATGGGCATCACCTACTTCACTGGCGTGGACCTATATTTTTATTGTGGCGCTGACCATGCTTACCATGGGTGTTGACCTCGGTCGTAACACCAGCATTTTTTGTCTGGTGGCGTTTCTGGCTTGCTGGCTCGGTATTTTATGGCTTCAGGAAGCAAGAAACGTTGAATTTTTTGCAAAACTCGGTGCGATGATCCGCAGCCTTCAACCTCAAATTAACCCGCACTTTTTGGTCACCTTGAGTACGCTGCTTCTGATTCTTTATATCCTCATGCTGCTCTTGTCGCGTGTAAATGACCGCTGGCGCATAACTCATAACGAAATAGAGCATCGCTCCTTCGGGCAGAAAGAAGATGCCATCGGTCGCGGCGCCAAGCGTACCCGATCCGTTTACCCGGATATTCTGGAACTGCTGATCTGTCTGTCAGGTACTATCGAAATTTACACGGCAAACAGCAACCAGAAACTAGCGTCCATTGAAAACATTCCTTTTCTTCCCCTCCGGGCAAAAAAAATCAGCCGTATCCTTGAGATCAAATCCGTTCTGGCTACTGAAGACGACGATGAAGAAGAGGCTTGAGTTCTTTTCTGCTCTTCTCACCGATTAACCTCAATACATACTACGCCATCGGTTGTGTATTTGCTTTCGTAAAGCAGCAAACACAACAACACCTTGTATTCCTCCTCTGGGTTTGGTATAATTTCAAATCTGATGAAAACACCTGAATAATCTGTTCCGGACAGACAGATTTGTAGAGGAGGACGCTGTGCAGTTTCGTCCGTTCTTGAGTAAGAAAGGGGGAATTGTTGCCTGTCTGGTATGGGTATGCCTGTTGACTCACCTGGCTTCCGCACAGGATCGGTTGCGGCAGCCGTTGGAAGACGGCGTTTCTGCTCTGCTCCAGTATGGTCAGACTATAACACTGGAAATTACGCTGTCTTCGTCTTCCCAGGCGCAGGCGATCATCAGCCCTTACCTGGCTGCCCCCAGCGGATGGCGCAGCTTTGTCCGTGGTTCAGCAGCACTGATCCCCTTCGAACGTCTTTCGGCGACGAAGCAACGCCATGTGCTGCTTACCCTTTTCCCTCTTGATTATGTGGATGCCGAAGGCTGGCACCATCATGTCCGTATCGCCAGTGACAAGTCACCGGAAACAGTTAAAATTCTTTCTTACTGGCTCACGGGATCTCAGGACAATGCCGCACTTATTTTATCCGTTGATGCCAATCGAGCGGTAAAGGAACCGCTTCAGCGCGGACAGATCATTTTATTTCCCCAACCTTTTCTGCGCCCAGTCATGAAAGAACCCTGTGCTTCTTTTGCCTCACGAAACACGGATCAATTCGCACAACCGTTTCAACAGCAGACAAGTCCGAAACCCAAAGAGCCGCCATCCGCTACGTACCACGAACGTCTTCCCCTAATGCCGCAGGCAGCACCGCCTCAGACACCTGAACCGACTGCGGAATCAGCCGAATCGGCGATGGCTGAAAACTATCATAAAGATCTGGAGTACGGTGAGGATAAAGAAGGGCGCTACGCCATTTATCGACTGAAACCGGGAGAAAGTCTCTATTCCGCAGTCATTGTTCGTTTCACCGACTACACGGCAAATGCCGATGTCCTGCAGGCGTGCGAAATTGTGGCAAAACGAACCGGCATCAAAAATATGCACCATGTGACTGTGGAACAAAAAGTAAAAATCCCTGCCGATCTTTTGTCTGATCAGTACCAGCCTTTAGGAACCGTGCAGCGTGAAAACTATGAAACAATCCGCGAAGAAGCACGGCGCCTGCAGGAGATTCGTAAAGGAACGCGTAATCTCCAAGGGGTTATTCTTGTTCTGGATCCGGGTCATGGAGGCATTGACCCGGGTGCAATTCGTGAATCCGACGGCTTGTACGAGGACGAGATCAATTACGATATAGCCTGTCGCATAAAAGAAATTCTGGAAAAGGCCACACAAGCCCGCGTCTTCATGACTCTTGAAGATTCCAGCCAGGGATTTAAACCGACTAATAACAAGCGGTTTGTTCACGATAAAGATGAACGCATCTTAACGACCCCACGTTACACCATCGCCAATAAGGATATAGCTAATAATCTACGCTGGTATCTTGCCAACAGTATCTATTCGCAAGCCCGAAAGAACGGGGCAGATCCACAAAAAATCGTTTTTGCCAGCATCCACTGCGATTATATCTATGACGAAACAGTGCGGGGCACCATGATTTATGTGCCCGGAGTCGCCCATCGAAAAAATGAAGAAAGCCATACTTCAGGCATTTATGCACAATTTGAAGAGGTACGCCAAAATCCGGTTGCTTCCAGCACCCACTCCCAGCGTGTGCAGGATGAGGCGCTGTCCCGCTCTTTATCCGCTTCCATCATCCGAGCCATGCGCACGCACAATCCCCCTCTGAAAGTACACAGCATCGGCAATCCTGTGCGCAGCGAAATCCGCAAGTCCGGTGGTAAATCCTACCTGCCGACAGTGCTCCGCAACACAGCTATACCGACAAAAGTGCTGGTTGAAGTAGCGAATATGAACAACCCGCAGGACCGCCAGCACCTGGCCAATCCTGAATGGCGCCAATGGTTTGCGGAATCTTTTGTAGATGCCCTCATAAGCCACTATAATAAGTGATCCTCTCTGTATATCACGAATGATAGCTTCCAAGGATTCACAACCATGATACTTCCAGACCGTCCCCGCCGGCTGAGGCTCACTTCAACGATACGCCGGATGACAAGAGAGACCCGAATCTCTGTGGATCAGTTGATTGCGCCGCTTTTTATCCGTGAAGAAGAGCAGGTGCGGAGCCCCATCTCTTCCATGCCGGGGCAATACCAACTAGGAATTGCCGACGCGGCGGAAGAAGCACAGCGTATTTATGACGTTGGTATTCCGGCAGTCCTTCTTTTCGGAATCCCGGAACATAAGGATAACGAAGGCAGTTCGGCATGGCGCAAGGATGGCGTCATCCCTCGAGCCGTTGACAGAATTAAAAAGCGCTGTCCGGATCTTTGTGTTATCACAGATGTATGCCTGTGCGAATATACCGATCATGGACACTGCGGCATTATAAAAAAGACACGCCGGAACACACTGGATGTGGACAACGACGCCACCGTTGAAGTGCTGGTTCGTGAGGCACTGGCACATGCGGATGCTGGCGCCGACATCATCGCTCCTTCTGACATGATGGACGGACGCATCGGTGCCATCCGCTCCGCTCTGGATGCTCACTCTTTTGAAGACGTCGCCATCATGGCATACAGCGCTAAATACGCCTCCTCTTTTTACGGACCCTTCAGGGACGCGGCTGAATCGCCACCTGCTTTCGGAGATCGACGGTCTTATCAGATGGACCCTGCCAATGCCCTGGAAGCACAGCGCGAAATTTCTATTGATATTGCCGAAGGTGCCGATATTATTATGATAAAACCGGCGCTTCCCTACCTTGATATCATCCGGCAGGCGGCAGACAATTTCGATGTTCCTGTGGCAGCATACAATGTTTCCGGTGAATATGCCATGGTAAAAGCAGCGGCAGCCCGGGGATGGCTTGATGAAAAACAAGCCACACTGGAAATACTGACGGGCATCTGCCGCGCCGGTGCATCTCTTGTTATTACTTACTTCGCACAGGATGCGGCAAAATGGCTGCAGAAATGAAAGATTCAGCGCATGATACATACAAAATCCAAACAACTATGGGATGAGGCTCAACAGATCTTTCCCGGCGGTGTCAACAGCCCGGTACGCTCCTTTAAATCTGTGGGAGGCAGCCCCTTCTTCGTCCACAAAGGACAGGGCGCTCTGCTGCAGGATGCCGACGGAAATGAGTATGTTGATTACGTTCTTTCCTGGGGCCCGCTCATTTTGGGACATGCCTGCCCGGAAGTAGTGCAGGCTGTATGCGAGGCTGCCGGGCGCGGCTTCGGCTTCGGCGCACCCACAGAGGTGGAAACGCTCCTGGCGCAAAAAATCCGGCACCACTTCCCTTCCATGCAGATGATGCGTTTTGTCAGCAGCGGCACAGAAGCGGCAATGAGTGCCATTCGCCTTGCCCGTGGCTATACCGGCAGAAACATAATCATCAAGATGGATGGGTGCTATCATGGACACGCCGACAGTCTGCTCGCAAAAGCAGGCAGCGGTATCGCTACGTTGGCTTTGCCGGATTGTCCCGGAGTTCCCGAAGGCATTACCGAAAACACCATTGTTGCGCCTTTTAATAATGCTGAAAGCATCGCAGAGATCTTCAAAGCGCACCCGGGCGAAATTGCGGCAGTGATTCTGGAACCCGTCGCAGGCAATATGGGGGTTATTCCGCCCGCTCCCGGTTATCTCAGTGCGCTGCGCAGCCTCACTGAAAAAGAAGGAGCCCTCCTTATTTTTGACGAAGTTATGACCGGATTTCGCGTAGCTATGGAAGGCTGCCAGGGACTTTTTAATGTCACACCCGACCTGACTATTCTGGGAAAAGTTATCGGAGGCGGGCTCCCCGTGGGAGCCTATGGAGGGCGTCGTGACATCATGATGCATTTAGCACCGCCCGGGCCTGTCTATCAGGCAGGGACGCTTTCGGGCAACCCCGTTGCTATGGCTGCCGGCTTAAAAACGCTTGAAATTCTGGGTAAACCGGGACTGTTCGGCGCATTAACTGAAACAATGCAAAAGCTCTGTAAAGAACTGGGAGCTCTTTTTGCCCGACACGGCATCCCTGTATACCAAACACAGGCGGGCACAATGGCGTGCACTTTTTTCTCAGACCAGAAAGTGAACGACTACAAAGAAGCCCAAAAATCAGATACCGCCCTCTATGCACGCTGGTTTCATGCCATGATGCAGGAAGGTGTCTATTGGGCGCCGTCACAGTTTGAAGCAGCCTTTATCAGCAGTGCCCATGATGCCGTCGCCATAGAGCGAACGCTTGACGCAGCGGAAAAAGTACTTGCACGGGGTCTTCCCGGCTGAGCCTTTAAAAAACAAACGAATCGATTCAAGGAGTATCCTGCATGTTAACTTTCTCGGCTTTATTGCTTATGACCACGCTCCATCTGGCTCAAGTACAACCGGCTGTTTCTTTCGAAACAGCGCTGCCTGTCTGGATTGAGGGACGGGAAGAAGAAATGAATTTGTGTGCAGGATTCCGCTGCGCATTCAATTTTCCCGGCAGTGAACCGGTACATGCGAAAGTCACGGCTTCTACTTTGTATCGCCTTTATGTCAACGGCGCATTTGCCGGATACGGACCTGCCAGAGGTCCCCGCGGATTTTTCCGCGTTGATGAATGGGATATCTCAAGCCACCTTCGTGCAGGCACAAATGTTGTGGCTGTGGAAGTCGCCGGGTACAATGCAAACAGTTATTATGTGCTTGATCAGCCCAGTTTTTTACAGGCTGAAATAGGCACAAAAAACAAAGTTCTTGCCGCAACCGGGGCTGGGCCCAATCAATTTAAGGCACACATTATCACAGAACGGCTGCAAAAAGTGCAGCGTTACAGTTTTCAGCGCCCCTTTATAGAAGTCTACGCACTGAAACCGGGTTTTGACCTATGGCATACCCGCGTCGATCAATCTTTGCCCCGTGCTTTGCTGTCTGTTTGTGAACCTAAAACGCTTTTGCCCCGTGGTGTCCCCTATCCCCTTTTCCCTATTCAGCCGGCAGTAAAAATAATTTCCGAAGGGACTATGCGGTCGGGTGAAAACGATAACCCCTTCTTAGATCGGAGTTTGATGCAGATAGGTCCGAAGCTGAAAGGTTTTGTGCGTGAAGACCTGGCAGTGGAAATATCCGATGAACTTTGCCGCTTGCATCCGGATCACTGTGAAGCTGTGGCAGAAGAAAATGCCAAACCCGGCAATTTCACTTTGAAGCCCAATGAATTCAAAGTGCTTGATCTCGGCTGCAATCTGAGCGGTTTTGTGTTTCTTAAAGTAAACTGTACTGAGGCAACGCAGCTCTATATAACCTTTGATGAGCAGCTCGACGGACTGGATGTCAATTGGCGACGGCTGGGATGCGTCAATGCACTCACCTGGAATCTTGCCCCGGGAACCTACACGCTGGAAGCTTTTGAAGCCCATACCCTGCGCTACTTGAAAGTTTTTGCGGCAAAAGGCAATGTGACAATCAGCCATGCCGGGATGCGGCTGTATGAAAATCCGGAAGCCGGTAAAGCGCAATTTACCTGTTCGGATGAACGCCTGAATCGAATTTTTGAAGCGGGACGTACCACCTTCGCCCAGAATGCAGTAGACATCTTTATGGACTGTCCTCATCGTGAACGGGCTGGCTGGCTGTGTGATTCCTATTTTACGGCGCGCAGCGCTGAAGTACTTTGCGGCAACTATTCAGTGGAGCGCTGCTTTCTCGAGAATTTCCTGTTGGCGGAAAGTTTCCCATGCCTGCCGGACGGCATGCTTCCCATGTGCTACCCCGCTGATCACTATGATGAAGTCTTCATTCCCAACTGGGCAATGTGGTTTGTTATGGAACTGGGCGAGTTTGCTGATCGTATTAACGACCCCGCCTTGATTGCACGCTTTAAGCCCCGTGTTGAAGCGCTTTTTAATTACTTTGAGAAATTCGAAAATGCGGACGGGCTTCTGGAAAAACTGGAAAGCTGGGTCTTTGTAGAATGGAGCGCTGCAAACAAATTTGTCCAGGATGTGAACTATCCGTCAAATATGCTGTACTCCGGCGCACTGGAAACAGCAGCACGCCTCTTTGATGTCCCTGCATGGGCAGAAAAATCGGACAAGATCAAGGAAAGGATCCGGGAACAGGCAGGAAAAGAGCTGTTTTTTGTAGATAATGCAGTGCGCGACGCCGACGGCGCATTGGTCATTACAGACAACCGAAGCGAAGTGTGCCAATATTTCGCTTTTTATTTTAATATTGCCACCCCTGAAAAGAACCCGGAACTTTGGCAAATTCTGCACAGTGAATTCGGAGCGGATCGTATCGAAAAAGGATTATATCCCGAAATACATCAGGCGAATGCCTTCATTGGCAATATGCTGCGCTTCGAACTTCTTTCCCGGGCAGGTCTGGCGGATCAACTGGTCAAAGAAACTGCTGATTACCTTATGTATATGGTAGAACGAACTGGATCCCTGTGGGAAAATATTCAAGATGCCGCCAGCCTTAACCATGGCTTCGCATCACATATTACCGTTACCTTGTTCCGGGACATCCTCGGTGTATGGAAGATTACTCCCAAAAATAAAACAGTGACTGTAAAGATCAACCCTGTTTCTCTGGATTACTGCTCCGGTATTATTCCTGTGGGAGATGACTTTGTCGAAGCATCCTGGAAAAAAGATGGCGATAGCATACAATTACGACTTTCACTTCCGCAAGGCTACACCGCAGAGGTGGAAAACAACTCCGGATTAACTTTGCGTATGGATAATCCCGCTACGAAAGAAAGTTGACGCTATTTAGAACACCTATCCAACCCGGGCCTGATTCCAGACGTGAATCGGGCCTCTTTTTATATTATGCGCATTTCACCGTATTTTTTTAAGGATAACTTCGTATTTTCCGGTCCGTATTTTTCATAAAAACCTTGCATGGCAAGCGATATTTCTCTTTAAATTTGTGTGTCATTGTGATACAATCAACTCATGGCTCAAATTGCACATGCTTCAAAGAGAAGCAGACATAACATACACAAACATCGATTGCTGATTGCCTGTCCCGATATCACTTTCGGAACGACTCTGGTTAATTTTTTAAAAGCCTTTCCGATTGAAGCTGAGCAGTGCCACGATCGGGCAGGACTCCTGCGTAGTGTCAGCCGTCGACAAGCGGATATCGTGCTGCTGGATCTATCTCTCAACACGGATGAGACATTGAATCTGGTGTCCTTTATCCGTCACCAGGCACCCAGCGCACGAATTGTACTCCTGTTTGAAATGGATCAGCTGCAGCAGGCATTGGACGGTATCCGTCACGGCGCCTACTTCTACTTGCCTAAAAGTTGTCCTTTATCCGACATAGCGCTGATTATTGGCAAAGCTCTTGAAAATCTCAGCACCGAAATTCATCTGGATTCCTATGAACAGACCGTGTTTGAAGAGTTTATAGGCCGTACGGACGCACTGCGCCGCATTATTGAGCTCATCAAAAAAGTAGCGCCAACCAATAGCACTGTTCTTCTTCTGGGCGAAAGCGGTACCGGCAAAGAAGTTGTTGCCCAAACCATTCATCGTTTGAGTACACGTCGTGAAATGCCCTTTATCGCTGTGAACTGTGCGGCTTTGCCGGACACATTGCTTGAGAGTGAACTTTTCGGCCATGTCAAAGGCGCATTTACCGGAGCGCATCAGGATAAGCAGGGACTTTTTGAAGCAGCAGACGGCGGAACACTGTTCCTGGATGAAATCGGTGAACTTCCTGCCATTACACAGGCGAAGTTGCTGCGGGCGCTTCAAGGCGGAGAAATTCGAAGAGTCGGGGCGATTGAATCCCGGAAAATGGATGTACGCATTATTGCAGCCACCAACAGAGATTTATTGGAGGCTGTAGAAGATTTTCGTTTTCGGGAAGACCTGTACTACCGTCTGAATGTGATTCAAATACGCATTCCCCCGCTCCGAGAGCGTCTGGATGCCCTGCCGGCTCTGGTGACTCATTTCATCGCCAAATGCAACCAAAGTTATAACAAAAGCGTGCGCGGCGTTGACCAGGCGGCGGCTGCTTATCTGCAGCAGTACCCTTATCCGGGCAATGTGCGGGAACTGGAGAGCATCATCGCGCACGCAGTAATTGTTACAGAAAGTGACTTTATCGGAGCAGCGGATCTCCCTGAATATGTGCGACAAGGAATTTCTCACAGACCGGCGCTTCCCTATCACAAGGAGGACGCCATTCTTTCACTGACTGAAATGGAAGCCAACCATATTCGCTTTGTTCTGGATGCCACAAACTGGAATCAGACTCATGCAGCAAACAAACTGGGCATTTCACGGTCAACACTCTGGCGCAAAATGCGTGAATACAATCTGCAGGCACCTCCTGATAGCGTTTAGATCTTTCCGCACTTGCACAAAGCACTGCGCGCTTTAATTATCATGATGCTTTCAGATATCATTTGATCATGATCTAATCCAACCGGGGAGTTACAGCCATGAGCGAACAGCAACACGGCGACCGAAGACGACATCCGCGCTGCAGCAAAAGGGTTGCCTTCTGCTGGTGTGAATCTGAACACGGGACATCAAACCACGTGGACAACATCAGCGAATCCGGGATTCTTTGTCAGACCGGAGCTCCCATCCCGCTTATGACAAAAATTCAGGTATTACTCGATCTGCCCAAGCCCTTTGAACAACGAATCGAAGTTGATGGCGTGGTAGTACGCTGTGAAGCCGATCCCTTCAAAGACAATTGTTTTAAAGTTGCCATATTCTTTTCCGGCATTAAAGATGCCGATCGGGATACAATCCGCCGCTTTGTCGCATCCAGCGAGAAAACAGAAGAGTAAACCCTGATGCTGTTTTGGCAGCGCCATTTCTGAGGAGAATAGACTTCATGGACAAGAACACACTTACACGCCGCGCATTCCTTGCCTCTGCTACAGCCGGATCAGTTATTTTAAGCGGACTTCCTGTCCGCGCCAATACAGCACGGGTAGTTCCACGTAAAATCTCGCCCAATGAAAAAATCAATGTCGCCGGCATCGGTGTGGGCGGAAAAGGGATGGGTGATATCATGTCCTGCCGCCGCGAAAACGTGGTTGCTCTATGCGATCCTGATAAAAAAAGAGCTGCAGAGGCTTTCTCCCGGCTATCCAAAGCAAAGCAATATGATGATTACCGGAAAATGTTTGATGAAATAGGCGATGAAATTGATGCATGCACCATCAGCACGCCCGATCACAGCCATGCGCCTGCCGCCTATCTGGCAATGAATCTGGGAAAGCATGTCTATGTGCAGAAGCCTCTCACCCACACAATTGCGGAAGCTGCTCTGTTAACACGCCTTGCCGCCGAAAAAGACCTGGTGACCCAAATGGGAAATCAGGGTCATTGCGAAGATGGTGTCCGTGACCTGTGCGAAATGCTTTGGGCCGGTGCTATTGGCGATGTGACTGAGGTGCATATCTGGACTAATCGCCCGATCTGGGATCAGGGCATGGAAAATCCGCTGCCGGAAGAGCCCATTCCTGCTGAAATGAACTGGGATCTTTGGATTGGTACGGCCCCGATGCGCCCCTACAACAAAGGGTACGCGCCTTTTAACTGGCGTGGTTGGTGGGATTTTGGCTGCGGTGCCATTGGTGATATGGCGTGCCACATCATGGATCCTGCATTCTGGGCACTGAAACTTTATGAAGCCGAAGACTTTACGGTGCAGACGGTGCGTCAGGAAGGTATGACAAAACAGTCACCCCCGCGCACGTCTGTCATTAAATACCAGTTTCCTCAGCGTGGTGCTATGGGACCGGTAGCCGTATACTGGTATGACGGCGGCGAAAAGCCGACGTATCCTGAGTCGCTCCCTCCTGGGCAAAAGCTCGGGGACGGAGATAATGGCTCTCTTTTTATTGGAACAGATGGTTTCCTTACAGCCGGAGAGTATGGCGGAAGAAGTCGGCTGCTTCCGGACACGAGAATGCAGGATTACAAGCGCCCGGATCCATCGATTCCAAGAATTCCTAAAGGAAATCCCTACCAGAACTGGCTTGACAGCATCCGGGAAGGAAAGAAATCAGCATCGGACTTTTCCTACGCCGGTCCTCTGACCATTACAGCTAACATGGGCAATGTGGCTTTGCAGGCAGCAGGCGAAGCGCTTCATTTTGATGCCCGGGCACTGCGCATCACCAACAATGAACAGGCGAATGCGCTATTAACCAAAGAATACCGCAAGGGCTGGGAACTTCCCTGCTGAAAACCTGAATTAATTTTTACTTACCGGCGTTCAGTCTTTCTTAACGTTGATGATTAATTCCGCCTTGCTCCCGCCCACACGGGACATTTCGCATTATTCTTTGCAATTCCGGGGTATTGACTTTTTTCACTAACTGCGCTATAATACCCCAAAATATGGTGGGAACTGTTGCAGACTTCAAAGGATTTCACCGAAGGCACGGGGTATTTAGATCGGCGAGTTTGTAAAAAAGTCATTTACGGGACAGGGAAAATACTGTCACGAATCCACTTTAAAATCTTCAAGGAGACCTTTTCATGTCCATTAAACTGGCAACCGGTTTGTGGGTATATTCCAGCATGCAGGATCGTTTTTGTTTGGACGGCTACCGCGAAACGCCACGGCTGCCCGACGTTATTTCAGCCCTTGCGAAGCTCAAAGGTCTGAAAGGTGTTGAAATACAGCAAACCGATATTACACCGGAAATGCCGGTTAAAGAGGTGAAGCGTCTTCTGAAAGACAACGGTCTCGTCTGCAGCGCTGTTTCCACAAGTCTTAGCCATTCCCGCCGTTTTTCGCTTGCCGGTTTTGCGCAGCAGCACCAGAGAACACGGAATGCCGCCATTGATGAAGGACGCAAGGCGGTCGAAATAGCACGCGCTTTGGGTACCACCGAGGTCGTGCTCCGTCTCTTTACAGATGGCTTTGACTATCCTTTCCATGTGGATTACACCGCTCATTGGAATACGATTATTTCTTCCATAAAGACCATTGCCAAGTTCGCCTCTCCCGATGTGAATATTTCGGTTGTGTACAAACCGAGGGAACCGCGCAAATATCTTGCGATTTCATCGGTCGGCAAAGCCCTTTCGCTCTGTCAGGAAATAGCCATGAAAAACGTGGGCGTAGCTCTGAATTTTTCTCATGCGCTCATGGCAGGAGAAAATCCGGCGGAAAGCATTGCCTTCTTAAATCGATCGAGCAAACTGTTTCAGGTTTACATCAGCGATTGCTATGCTCCCTGGGATGACCTGATGATTCCGGGCAGCCTCCATCTCTGGGAAACGCTTGAAGCACTTTTCTATCTGAAAAACGCCAAGCACAAAGGCTTTGTTACTATTGACATCCAGCCGCAGCGTATGGATCCCAACCATGCGCTCCAGCTTGCTCTGGGCAATATCGCCATCCTTTGGAAAAAGCTCGAACGCCTCGACGCCACCGAACTGCGCAAGGCCCAACGCACCCTCAATGCTGTAGAAAGCCAGCGCATCATCCGCCGCATCCTTTTACAAGGCTGACCTTTTTCCCCGGCATATCGGCTTTTTTAAAACTATCCCGAAGGAACGAACACACTGCTCACCGGCAATTTGCAAGGTTTAAAGTCTGCTCAGATCAAAGCGTTGGAGCGCCTGTCTACTCGTTCTATGCACGCACAGGCAGTGATCAGTCCGGAAATTGCGCGAACCCTGACGGAATTATCCTTCGATATCCGGCGGCAGATCGGATTGATTATAGACCGACGCGGCAGAATTACCGCCGTTGTGGTAGGGGATGCCCGCCGTCTGGTGCTGCCTGATATCCACCGTCGCGGTATGAACCGGTTAAGCGGCGTGCGCTTGATACATACCCATCTGACCAATGAAGCACTGTCGAACGATGATCTTACCGACCTGGTCACATTGCGCCTCGACCTGATCGCTGCTCTTATTGTGCAGACAGATGGAATGCCCGGATCCCTTTACAGTGCTCATCTGCTGCCTGACAACGCTGCACAAGACCCCTGGAACCTCCTGCCTCCCTCTTCTATCCATGCATTGGAAGAAGACTTTTTAGATTTTATCGAGGCGTTGGAAGAGGAGTTCTCGCGAACACAATACCAGCTCAGCACGGATGACCCAAGGGAACGTGCGATTTTAATCCACGTGTCGACATTGCCTCCCAGCATTGCCCATGATTCTCTTGATGAGCTGAAAGAACTTGCGCGAAGTGCCGGGATAAAAACAGTTCAGGAAGTACTCCAGAGACGCTCGATAGACAGCCGCCTTGTCCTGGGTAAAGGGAAAATGCAGTCCGTTTTAATCTCAGCCATGCAAAAAGGTGCAGAGCTGCTTGTCTTTGATACGAATCTTTCCCCGTCTCAACTCCGTTCTCTGGGCGATTTTACCGATTTAAAAATTCTTGACCGCACCCAACTCATTCTGGATATTTTCGCACAACATGCCGTTACCCGCGAAGGAAAACTGCAGGTGGAACTCGCCCAGCTGCGATACCTGCTTCCTTTGCTCAATATTCGGCAAAAGGCACTGTCCAGACTGACAGGCGGTATCGGAGGCCGTGGTCCGGGAGAAACACGTCTGGAGATCGACAGGCGACGGGCGCGGGACCGTATTGCACGACTGGAACGTGAAGTGGCACAGCTTGGGGAGCGAAGGCGCCTCCGCCGGCAGGTGCGCACAGAGAAAAATGTTCCCACCGTCGCCGTAGTCGGTTATACCAATGCCGGAAAGTCAACTCTCCTCAATCACCTTACAAACAGCGATGTAACCGCCAAAGACTTCCTTTTTGCGACGCTCAACCCGGTATCCAGACGCTTGCGTTTCCCTCAGGAACGTGAAATAATAATCACGGACACTGTCGGATTTATCAGGGAGCTTCCTGAGGATTTGATGGCAGCTTTTCGAACTACTTTTGAGGAACTTGACGAAGCCGATCTGCTTCTTCACGTGGTGGATGCGCACAGCCCGGATTTATCTGACAAAATGAAAACTGTTCTTGATACAGTCCGGAGTCTGGAGCTGGATCACAAGCCGATTGTTACGGTGTTCAATAAGATAGATTTGTGCTCTCCTGAAGAGATAGAAGGACTTTTACACCAGTATGAGGGCGTTCCCGTTTGCGCATTGGACAGAGGGAGCTTTGCACCGTTATTGACGCTTCTTGAAGAACGCCTGTGGCCGGCAGATTAGGAGAAATTATGCTCAGAATTGTTGTCGCACTCGTTCTTTCCGTCCTTTTTCAGACAGCATCGCATGCGCAGCCCTGGCAGAATCCGCCTGAGGCTCCCCCCCCTTCACGCCAGGACATGATAGATCGTTTTCAGCAACTGACTGCTGCCGGCGCTCCATTTAACGTGTCAGCGGAACTGTATGAAGAATACCTCGGATTAATTCAGAACCTCGATTATCAGGATTTATGGGCGGATTTATTAGAGAAAAAGCTCAATGAACCGGGCAATCAGGAAGCGCTTGACGTAAAAAACTGGCTTGCTCTGGGCGAAGCGCATTTTAAAACAGGCATGCATGGCACCTTGAAGGCAGCCGAAGCCTTTCAGCATGCCCTGACGCTAAGTCCCGGCCATGCCGATGCATTAGCACGCCTGGGGCAGCTGCACCACCGGGAAGGTCAATACGATCTCGCCGAAAGTAAATACAGAAAAGCACTGGAATCAGACCCGGAAAACGCGCTTGCCCTTATAGGCACTGCCGTACTTCAAATAAGAAAAGGCGACATCCTGAACACCTCCCGGACGCTGGATCAGTTGGGTGTCAAGGCGCAGCCTTATGACGTAGAAACCAGGCTTATGCTCAGGCAGGCGCTGACTGCTTTTGAGCATCACGGAGGCTGGTTTGATGATACGGCGGAAAACCATAACGCATATGCAAGACTGCTGTATCGCTCAGGGCGGCTCACTGATGCGATTCTGGCGGCCCGACGGGCAGTCACGCTGGAACCCGCACGGAGCGACATCTGGAATTTTATTGCAAGCATGCAGCTGCAGATCGGCAATCTGGAACAGGCAAAGCAGGCGTATGATCAGTCTCTGGAAACGAATCCTGACCAACCCGCTATTGCTGATACACGGCGCCAGCTCATCAATACCCTGACAACTTCGGGTCCGGGCAAAGCACCCTGACAGTGCCGTATCAAACGAAATCAGAGACATTTTTATTTAAGGATTATCCATGCTCAGAAAAAAAAGACTGGTTCTCTACCTCTTAGTTGCGGGGTTGATCTGGATTGGATGGCGCTATTCCCTACCACTGGCAGGCGTGCTGTTGCTCACAGCTGGTGTGCTACTGGGCCTGGTGAAACTATTACGGATTGCTCAGGCGCATTTTGGGATGAAACGCTTGAACGAGAAAACAAATCAACGCTATGCGGCGTTGATTCAAAAATTTCCGGGGCAGGAAGAGTCTGAGGCCTGGTCTTTTGCCGTGCTGGGCGATACACGCAACAACGTCCGGATCGCCTCAGCCCTTTATAAGAAAATCGAGTCTTATGCTCCCGTAATGGCATTTCATACCGGCGATATCGTTCGCGGCGGAACTGCAGACGAATTACTGGACCGGCACATTGCTGTTGTTGAAAGAGACATGCCCTCAATCCCACTTTTCTGCATACCCGGTAATCATGAAAGAGGCCCCAAAAGAGACTACGCCGCTTTTAAACGGCTCTACGGAGATGACCGTTTCTCTTTTTCCTTCCGCAAGTGTCTTTTTGTCGGCTTTAACAACAATCTCAAGGACTATGTGCAGGAAGAAGACCTGTCCTTTTTGCAGGAACAACTGCAGGGAGAGTACAGGCACCGCTTTGTTTTTCTCCACATTCCCCCCGCCTTTTTTGAAGAAAGTTTTGTGTCAGACACAAGGCGGCGAGGGTTCAAAAAGAATGCCGAAGTTTTTCATCAAATGATGGTGGAGCACAGAGTCGATGAGGTTTTTATGGCGCATATCCACGGATATGCAACACTTGATCGGGACGGCGTACGGTATACTCTGACTGCGGGAGGCGGTGCTCCCCTGAGCCATCGTATTGCTCCGGAAAACAGGCACTACCATTTTATCGATTGTCAGGTGACCCCCAGCGGCATAACACGCACACTGTACCTTTATATAGACGGTCGCTGGCAGGAACGAGAAATTCGTTAGGAAGGCAAGGGCTCACTGTTTTATTAGCAGCGCCGCCGGGAGGATTTCGAGTATTGCGGGCACCCCGCCCGGTGACTCCCCATCTATTTCGAACAATGCCGCATCCTCAGGCTGGCAGGGCTCTATAGAGACCTTCTTTCCTCTGAGTGCGACAACCATGTCCTTTTTTTTCAGATGCGTTCCTTTGTAGATCAGAGGAAACCACTTCAGCACCTGAAAAAGAGACAATTTCCTGATCGCAATAATGTCAAAGACACCGTCATCCAAAAGGGCTTCCGGTGCAATTTGCATACCGCCACCGAAAAAACGCCCATTGCATACTGCAATGGTGTTGGCTTCCAGCACCTCATCATAATGATCATCTACACGCAAGCGCAGCTTTTTGCTTTTATAGCGCAAAAGCGTTGAAATAACACCCCACTGAAAGGCAATTTTTCCGCCCAGTTTTTTCCAGAAAACGAGGCTATTCACCGTGCGGCAGGTCACTCCGCTCAAGCCGCAGCTTGTCGAGTTTATGAAATAACGGATTTCTGTTTCGCCCGTTCTGTCATTATGGTAATGCACCCTGCCGACATCAATACGGCGCGTCTTCCCTTCCGCAATACTGTTAATTTTTTTATAGAAATCCCGGCTTGAAGAAAAACTTCGGTTAAAATCGCAGCCTGTGCCGCTGCAGATATGACTCAGCGCAGCAGAGGGGTTAACGGGCAGGTCATTTTCAAAAAAACCATTAACAACTTCATTCAAGGTGCCGTCACCGCCCACGGCGATAATATGCTCCGCCCCGTTTTTCAGGGCAGCCCTTGCCAGATACGAGGCGTCCAGAGGGGCTTTGGTAAAAACATAATCAATTTTGCCTATGTGCCCTTCCAGTGTTTTAAATATTGAGGGCCAACGCTTCAATGTCTTTCCGGTAGACGAATGAGGATTAACGATCACACAGACTTTTGCGGCGGAAGAGGAGCGAGAAGAAAAGCTGCTCAAAAATCCCTGTCCGGCACAGTCCTCGGGATCATCCTGAGAAGAGACTGGCAGAGTCGCCGTCTCATAAACAGCCGCATTCAAAACAGTTCCCGATTCGGCAGTACAGAACCGCCTTCGGGAAAAGATAAAAGAATTTAGCAGTCTGTCAAGAATGCCGCCTGTTTTATACATGGTGCACTTACCCTGTAATACACTTTTTGTTTATTTTTGAAGCGGGGAAGAAAACCCACTGCATGAGCCGGAACACCGTACGAAAAGCATAGCACGGACAGCGCAAAAGAGACAAACCGCCTTTTTGCATTCCGGACTGTATTTCATGGGATCGGGTGTGCTAACTTTATCATGCGTTGTTTGTACTTTTTCACCCTGAATAAAGGAGCGTCTCCCATGAAACACTGTATGTCTGTACTGGTTTTGCTTGCTTTTTTCTGTCTGTATGTGCCCTCCTATGCGGAAGAATCTTCCTGTTCTCTGCATCCGGACTCTTGCGCCTGGAAGCCTTTATTTGCTGATGATTTGTCCAATACCGTGAAACCCGATGGCGTCTGGACAGTAGAAAACGGAGAACTGACTGCCTCCAAGGACGAAGCAATCTGGACGGACAGGGAGTACGAGAATTTTATTCTTGACCTGGAATTTAAAAATGCCGAGGAAACAAACAGCGGCGTTATCATTTATTGCAGCGATCTGAAGAATTGGATTCCTAATTCCATCGAAATTCAAATAGCCGATGACTTCGCTGAAAAATGGGCGCAGTCGCCGAAAAGCTGGCAATGCGGTGCCATATTCGGCCATTTACCCGCTTCGAAAAGTGTGGTTAAAAAACCTGGAGAGTGGAACAGAATGACCCTGCGCTGTGCAGGCAAAATAATCGAAGTCATTCTCAACAATGAAAAAATAAACGAAATCAATCTGGATGACTACACATCTGCCAAAGTTAACCCGGACGGCACAGAGATTCCGGCGTGGCTCAGCAAACCTAAAAGCGAATTAGCAACGAAAGGCAGAATAGGATTTCAGGGCAAGCATGGCAATGCCCCGGTCTGGTTCAGAAACATCAGAATTTTTGAAACAGCAAGCAACTGAAATATTGTTCAGTTTCTTGTTTTTTTAATTTAGAATTATTCCTTTGAATATGGTAAAATTAAGGTACTCAAAAGTCTATTGAGCAAGACAGTTAAATCTTCCCTGTAAACTCAGGTTTACCCTGCCATGTACGATACGGTGTAAGAGCAATTGACCTTTCGTATGAACCGGGAGTCTAATATTTGAGCAGTCTACTGTATGCCCCCTTGTGCGGAAACGGGATGGCTGACGTGAAGACACCCCCTTATTTAGGGAAAGGGTTCATTACGCTTTTCACATACCGACCGGCATGTGCGGGGTTTTTTTTGCCACAGAACCGCCTTTTTGCACGTTTTGTGCGCGCAATGGCGTCACTCTACGCACTCTCCGGCGCGCCATCTCCTCTCTATTCGTGAACCGCCATCTCTGCACACCTGTATGCATGTGAAAAGCCTCAAACGGATCTGCTTCCATCATTGCTCAGTCCTTCTTTATTAAAGATTCAACTGTTCATAAAAAAAGGCCTTCTTCTCTTGTCTTCGACAGACGTTGCCAAAAGAAGAAGGCCAATAACATTCGGGCAGATAGAATTATTCAGACGGGGCTTCTGATGTATCCCCGATTGCTTCCGGAGCCTCTTGCCCGCTAGCAGCTGAAGGCAGATCTATTGCCACAACAGACTCCTCTTCAGGAATCATCCCTGAGGCATTTTCCTCAACCACGCTGCCTGCTCCGGCCGTTTCTGTTGCAGGGGAAGCTGCTGCAGCCCCGGAAGTTTCTTCTGCGGCAGCAAATGCGTCTATGTCTGCAAAAAGACGTAGGTACTCAAGCGATTTAGCCGTGAAAAGGCAGGGCAGCCAGGACAAAGACGCCTCATAGTTACCGTCTTTTTCCGCACCGAAGGACAACACTTTATGCTCTCCATCTGCCAGCACAAAAGAAAGCGTAGCCGCAGCTTCCACCTCTGATCCGGCCCGGGAAAGTGTAAAGCTGTCCATTTGGAAAGCGTTAACCGTCATAAGATAATCTTCAACTTTATCGGCACCGGGCGCAATCGGCTTTCCGTTGAATGTCCCTGCCCACTGCCCGGTTTGCGGATCTTTTTTCAATGCAAGATTTCGTTTCTCCTGGGTAACATTCAATTCGACCAGGTTTTCCGACGGAATATCAAGGACTGCCAGTGAGAAGAGATCTCGAACAGGCGGTAAAATGCGCTCTGAATCCGCCCGTGATATGACCAGAATCGAATCAGAGTCATCAAATTTTACATAACGCCCGTCAACACTTAAAGACGGACTTCCTGCCCGCAAAACACGTTCTGAACCGTCAAGCATCGCTATACGTATGGTTGTGTCCAACGCACGCGTATCGGCCGCCGGATCGGCATAGTCAATGGCTTTTAACGATGCCAATGCGGTGGCAATGCCTTTCAGTGCAGTGGTTTGCTGTTCAAGATTCAGTTGAGGCTCAATAATTTTCCAGTCCGAACCGTCTTTCTCCAGCACAACCTTGCCTTCAGGGCGCTCCATTACAATCTTTGCCAGATTTTCCTGTTCCAGATTCCATTCCGGCAAAGACACAATTTTGCTGCCCACAACAAAAACCTGTTCAAAGTTGTATTTGGCAACCTGATACATCAATTCAGGCTCCTGGCCGGCCTGCTGCAGGTAATACTTATCTTCTGCAACATTTCTTCCGCCGTAAAACACTTTCTCCGATCCATCAGCAAAAGAAACAGTGGCAGTAAAAGCCGGAGGATTGAAGCCGCAAGTGTCCTTTTCGTCGGGTCCCGCCACATCCATTGCCGTGATCGTACTGAATTTTGTCAGGATGGTTTTCACTTCTGTACTTTTAAAATCTTTGGCGCCGGGATCAGTTGCCAGTACCCATTCGTACTGTTTGTCCGGTTGGGCGGATGCTGCACTTTCTTCGCTGCCCGCTTCCTGGGTTTCTGGCTCTTTTTCCAATTCTTTACGGTCAAAGACCAATTCCTTGTCCGGGTATTTTAGAGTCAACTTCGCAACATTCTCCGCATCGACATCAAAAATTTGCGATTTCAACCACTTATTTGATTTGGGACGAAGATCCTCCCCTGTTTCGCTCGCCCCTGCTTCCCGGCGAAGATTGTTGTTTTCAACAAAAACTTTGGACTCCCCGGCTTTACGCACAAAAACGGTTCGAAAATCAGCCGCTTTTCCGAAAAGCAATTCAAGAGCAGGGCTTTCTCCGGAAGCAAGCCAGGCCTGCACATGAAACGCTTCATCGTCTTTCAAAGCGAAATTGGCAAGTTTCTCATCATTATCCGCTGTGGCGCGTGGTTCACCTTTCATCGCAAGGATTTTGCCGATAAAGTCATCAACAGCATTTTTATCTGCAGGTGCATTGTGCAGGCTGGTAATGAGCCACTCTTCCCCTTTTTTCTGAAGAACTACTTTGTCTTCGGGGGCGGAACCTGAAAAGAGTTCCACTCTGTCCAGAGTACTTTTTGTCAGGGTATCGGGAACCAGTGCTGCAAGCCCGATCTGCTCCGCAATGGGTGCCGGTTTTTTCTGATTCGACTTTTGCCACACCACCAGCCCCAACAGAAGCACCAGAATAACAAGGAACGGTAAAAATGATTTCATTTTCATAAGAAACTTCCTATTTGCTGCAGATTCGCTGCCTTATTGATTGTTGGACATTGCCGTACGACTCTGCGCCATGGTATAGGCGTTCCGTGAGCGACGGCGAAGAACAAAGGAGCTGATACCAACGGCGGCGATAATCACATTCGCCAGACCGTAGTTGGCAAGCTGCCAAATCGTACGCTGGCGCCCAGTAGGCCGATCAATCAGGCGGTCAATAGGTTTGGTGCCGCGCACATTAACCAGATTTTCGCTCAATGTCACGGCGTCAACACTGTTCAAAAACAGATCCAGATTGGATGCCTGCAAAAAGTTTTTCTTGAACATTTCTGAACAGCCGAGGACAATCAGTTTTCCGGGCGCCGGCGTAACAGCAGCTGCCGGGGCTTCCTGTGCGTCGTCTTCAGGAACAGGAGGCATACCGGGATGCGGCTGCGGTTTCGGCCAGGCCGGACGCTCGCTGTCCGCATAAGCATCGGGGAATTGTCCTTGCACCAAAACCATAAGCGGATAAGCTTTTCCTGAAGAAGGCGGCTCAAAGGATACCTGTGACATGGGGGCATCGGCGGCAACAGACCAGGCGTTGGCGCTTGTTGACATGAGCACTTCAGCATCAAGTTTTAACTCTTTCAGTTTGGCTTCATCCATGGAGACCGCTGTTCCCCAGAGATAAAGAATGGCGGCGAGGCGGTTTGTAATGGATTTTGCCTGGTTCATGGATTTATTGTTAATGAGAATATGGGTCGGTAAGGTGAAGGGCTGTCCCATCAGTGCACCGAAAAGCCCGCCGCCCTGGCTCTGCACAGTCAGCGTGACATTGTTTGTATCCATAAGCACGTCTTTGCTGACACCCAGCCCGTATTTCTCCAGCAGCTGGTTCACTTCCGGATTTTCATCGCGACGGGTAATTCTGTTTCCGTCCCGTGTCGCCTGATAGTCCCATTCATATTGCTGAGCGGCGATAATCACTGATTTTCCGGAATAGACGGCACGGCTGATTTCCCATCGCTGCCGGTCATTGAGAGATCGCGGGTTAACAACGACGAGCGTATCGTATTTTTCCGGGAGCGGATCTTCCTTTGTCAGCTCAATACGCTGAACATCATATTTTTCCATTTCAAGAATACGCTCAAGGTAAACATAAGGATCTTCTGTTTCCGGGACGGGCTGCCCCATCTGCATGAGCATCTGTCGCATTTGCGGATCAATGTTAACCGCTTCTTTCGGAGCAACCAGAGCCACGACAGGTTTTTCTTCACGGGTCAGTTTGTAGATAGTATTAGCAAGCTGATACTCAAGATCCGGCAAAGTATTGGGCATAATTTGAGGAATGATTTCCTCCGCTTTTGCTTCATAGCCTACTCCGATACTGGAATATACCAGCTGGCTAGTGACTTGATCCTCGCTCATCGCCTGGACATTGAAGGGTTCCACGCCCTTGTCGAGCATCCGTTTCTCAATCGCCTCGTCTTCAGTTTTATCTTTGTCGTCTCCAACATTGAAATCGCTTCCGGTAGTAATAGCATTGGCGGCTTCAAGATAAACGGTCGCATAGTTCAGCTTCCCGCCAGATGCCAGTCGCAGCTCTTCCAGTTTGTCTGTAATATCGCGCTCCATATTCCGCATGGCTGTGGGCATCTTATCGCGCGGCGTAATGTATAACTTTATCTCAATTTCGCTTGAAGCTTCCTGCAGGATCGCTTTGCTTGACGGAGAGATCGTGTAGATTTTATCCTCAGTCATATCAAAGCGCTTGATGCTGCTTCCTGCCATGAGGTAGTTAAAAAGCATGCCGATAATCAGGCAGACCGCTGTAATCATACCGAACATGGTTCGTGCGCGCGGGCGGTTTCTGCCATCGATAAAAAGAATGTTTAGTGTCAGGAAAATGACAGTCCAGGTCAGGAAAAAGAGTACATCAGACAGGTCTATCACACCGCGCACCAGCGGCTGGTAATGTGTAAAGATGCCAAACAGGTCAGCCAACATCGAGCCCAGCCCGCTTATCCGACTGTCTATATAGGAAGCAATGAAGTCAGTGCCGAGGAGGAAAAAAAGAAAGCATGCGAGAAGTGTCACTACAAATGCGACAATCTGATCTTTAAAAAAGCCACTGAAAAGAATACCCAGCGCCAGAAAAGTGGCACCCAGAAGCAAAGTACCGAAATAACCGCTGACCACAACACCTGTATCGGGATTACCCAGAGAAAACAGCATCAGTGGCACTGTGAATGTGGCAATCAGGGTAAGGGCATAAAATGTGAGTGCAGCAAGAAATTTTCCAACGGTCAATTCCCACGCCTGCATGGGAAAGGTCAGCAGCATTTCCCAGGTGTTTTCTTTACGTTCTTCCGCCCAAATACGCATCGTGACAGCAGGAATAAAAACGCACAGAAGAAGCGGCAGGTTCTCAAAATAGGGCCGCATATCCGCTACAGGAAAGAGGAAAAAGGCGGTGACGTACAAACCGACACTCATGGTCACGAAGACCATAATAAAAATATATCCGATGGGCGAAGTAAAATAAGTGCCCAGATCCCGTCTAAGTATTGAAAGAGTATTGCTCATTCTTATTATCTCCTAGCTGGCGGTCTTTTGCCCGGCGGCTTTTTCGGTCAATGTCAAAAATGTTTCTTCCAGAGAAAGGGGTTTGTCGGAAAGCTCACGGAGTTTCCACCCCTGTTGCTGTACCAGTGCATTAATTTCCCGCCAGGGGTTTTTGTCCACTGGGCTATGCAGTACAAAAGAGCTGCAGCCTCCTGAAGACCCCCGGTGGACCACCTGCTTCACACCATCTATGCCGCCCAATAAACGCTCAAACTGCTCGCGTTCACCTTCCAGACTGATGACCAGCCGTTCAGATTGCTTCGCACGCCCCCGTAATTCCGCAAGCGTTCCGTCTCCCACAATAGTTCCGCGGTTAATAATGACAATTCGGTCTGCTGTTGCCTCTACTTCCTGCAAAATATGCGTGGAGAGGATCACCGTTTTTTCTTCAGCCAATTGGCGGATCAGGTTCCGAATCTCAAGAATTTGATGGGGATCCAGCCCTGAAGTTGGTTCATCAAGAATAATAATATCGGGATTGTGTACCAGCGCCTGCGCCAGAGCGGTGCGCTGTTTGTACCCTTTGGAAAGCTCGCGGATGACTTTCCGGTACATAGGCCGGAGTCCGCATGTGTCAACAACCGCATCAATCCGGTTTTTTAAAGCGGCACCTTTGAGTCCCCGGGCACGTGCCACGAAATCCAGGTAACTCCGCACTTCCATTTCCATATACAGAGGAAGGATTTCAGGGAGATAGCCGATCGATTTTCGTACTTCGAGTGGGTTCTCCAATACGTCTACGCCATTGACCTCGGCTGTCCCGCTTGTGGGATACAGATAGGTGGTCAATATTTTCATAGTCGTTGATTTGCCGGCACCGTTCGGCCCCAGCAGACCTACAATTTCGCCTCGGTTCACTTCAAAGGATACATTATCCAAAGCGACCACAGGCCCGTAATGCATTGTTAAATTCTTTGCCTTAATCATGTACTACCTTGTCTCCACTGTGCAGAAATTCACGGAGGTGTTATTCGAATCATCCGCATTTAAACACGGACACACCGCTACGCCTCGATAAGAGCAACAATCATGCCATCGTTTTATTCGAAGAGCGCATGAAATTATATATACATAAGCACTTTATTATCAATAATTTATTGCACCGTAACCCTCTGCTGATCAGAAACAGTTGTTCTGCAATGCCCGATTTGAGACATGCAATGCCTTAAAAGGTTTCGGTTTATTTGAGGTTACAGCGGTCCTCGTCAGCGACCAGCGCATCCACCCCCTCGTCATATTCAAGAGGATGAGCTCCCTTATGATCCCCCGGCTCCATATGCGAAGTGATATAAACCTGGAAATCAGGAAAGAGAGAGCGCATCGCTGACTCGGCAACTGTAATCCGCCGGTGAGCTTCCTCCACAGAAAGCGAGCGATCAACCAGGGCATGAAACTCTATCCAAAGTTTGTTTTCTGCCTGACGATGACGCAGCTGATGATAACTCTTAATGCATCCCGACTGAATCTGCTCATCCAGGCACTTCTGAAGCAACACCGTATTTTCAGGACATGCCCGGTCAAGTAATCCCTGCGATGCTTTTTTCAGCAGCCCATAGGCGGTAATACTGATATTGCATGCCATAATAAGAGCGACCAGCGGATCAAGCCACTTCCACCCGGTAAGCCAGACAAGCCCGACACCAAGGACGACACCGAAACTCGTCCACATATCAGACAGAACATTTTTGCCATTAGCAACAAGTACTATGGAATGGTACCGTTTTCCAACAAAGACGAGAAAAGAGCCGAGAAGCGCATTGATAACCGCCAGAACAAATGTGATTAGCAGACCGGCGCCCAGCGGTCCCAGAACAACGCCATAGACCAGGGAGTGACCTGCAAGATAAAAGACACTGAGCGCCGCCGCGCCGATAAGTGCGCCTTCAAATCCGGCGGAGAAATAAGCGATCTTGCCATGCCCATAGGGGTGGAGCCTGTCCGGAAGCTGCGTGGAATACCAGAGGCTGAAAGCAGCGAATCCGGTCGCCAGCAGATGCACAACACTCTCTGCGGCATCGGATAAAATCGCATAACTGCCCGTCAGCCAGTATGCCGCCATCTTGCCCAGCAGCATTAGAACAGCCACGACAAGGCTTACCCCCATGGCAACATACCGCATGTCCACTGATTTCAGTATAACCATAACAGCCGCATCAATGCTGAGGAACAGCCATCGTTTTTATACAAGGGACTCTCTTAAGACCGCATACTTCAGCCAGTTAACAAACTCACACTCCCGGATGTCATCCAGAACCACATCGTCCTCAATTTTCAGCTGCCAGCGAATATTTTTAGTGTTGTCCGGCTCCTGAAAGACCTTCTCCAATTTATCAGCATAGGCAATAAGATCTTCTCTGTCGCTAAACCAGCCCTGTTTTATAAGACGCTCTTCTCGGGCATGAATCAGGCACGCCATCTCTTTCAGGTCGTACTCCGGATGATACTGGGTTGCCCAGAAAACACCTCTTTTGTAAGTCACTGCAACAGCCTGCACATCACACCAGTAGTTACCTGCCAGAATTTCTGCACATTCAGGAACCCGGGCAACATAATCATCGTGGCTCACGAAATGCGAATAAACAGGGGGTTTCCCTTTCATCATGGGGTGTCGCATGCCGGCTTCGGTCTGCCTGATATTCAGTGCAATACCCATTTCCCTGCCACGGGGATGCGGCTCGGTCACGCCACCCGCTACCGTCGTTGCCAGTTGGATTGCCCAGCAGCTGCCGAATTGCGGAATTCCAGCTTCATAGGCACGCTCACACAATTTGATATGCGCCTTAACTCTGGGGTCGTCATGATAAATAGTTAAATTACAGCCTGGCCAGATAACCCCGGCATATCCTTCCAGTTCCTCGTCGGTGGGTGCTTCCACCCCCGGGTCACTGCTGTACCAGATATCGTATTCCGCATCAGGCATACGTTTCATTAACAGGCTTGCATAGAGTTTTCCTGCCAATGTCATGCCGACCCGGTCAAATTCGTCCCTGCTTTCTTTCGAATACCCATCGGGAATCAGGAAGCGTTTTTTGGAAGTCATAATCAGATCCTTTGCTTTCTTTAATCTTCTATTTTTCAGACTGCCAGACGAAGTTAAGTATACGACTGTCTTCCGGCCCGCCTGGTGTTTTATATCATTTCGCTAAAAAACTGAAAGGCCTTATCGCGAAACCCCGGATAACTTTCATGCATAAAATCCGGGTAAAGAACGCACTCTTTGGGCGCCGTGATTTTATTGAAAGCGGCGAACTGAGTGGATGGCGGGCACACTTCGTCCATAAGCCCGATTGCCATCATGGTTTTTCCTTTAATTCTATTTGCCAGATGCTGGCAGTCAATGTAACCAAGGCGTGTAAATATTTCATTCTCACGCTCATGACGGGGATCAAAAAGCCGGAAATAGGTTTTCAGTTCCGCATAAGCATCTACCGCAAGATCCATTTCCCAAACCCGTTTGTAGTCGCACAGGAAGGGGCACATAGGCGCCAGACGTGCGATTTTTGGCTCCAGCGCCGCACATGCCAGGGTTAAAGCACCGCCCTGAGACATGCCCATAGCTCCGACCCGGGTACTGTCGACCTCATCCATATGCATGACGATTGCGGCAAGCTGTGCCGTATCGAGAAATACCTGACGGAAATAAAGCTTTTCCGGATGATCATCCAAACCTCGAATAATCTGACCGCAATGAGTATTGCCGAGAACACTGCCTGTATCCTGAGAACGTCCGCCCTGCCCTCTTGCATCCAGTGCCGCAACAGAAAAACCGAGAGCGGCATAACCCATTTTATCCGCCCAGTCTCCGGAGCTTCCCGTGTATCCGTGAAAAAGAAGCAATGCCGGGTGTGGCTGCGATGCATGGCGCGGCCGAATATACTTGGCATGGATGCGGGCGCCTTGCACACCGGTAAAAAATAAGTGAAAGCATTCAGCAAAAGGAGTCTGAAAGTCTGCCGGAACCAGCTCAACAGCCGGGTCTATGGAGCGCATCTCCATCAGCGCTTTGTCCCAGTAGTCATCGAAATCCGTCGGTTTCGGATTGCGGCCCTGATAACTTTTCAGCTGATCCAGAGACAGTTCAAAAACAGCCATAATCCTCTTGCTTTCTGAAATCGTGGGATAGGTATTGCCCCGGTTCAAGGCTCCATGGAAGCCAGTACATCCGCCAGTTCTGCATAGTTATTGCAGATGGCATCTGGCACATGCCCGTCCAAAGGTCTGTCCTTAACGACGGTAAGAAGGAGTCCCCGGGCGCCTACCGCATGAGGCCCGCCAATATCATTATGGGGCCTGTCTCCTATATGAACAATTTCATCCACCTGAATACCGAAATGACTGGCAACGGCTTCAAAAAGAGACGGATGCGGCTTGCTGTGACCGATTTCATCGGAGAAGACAAAGTAATCGAAATACTTCAGCATGTCATGTTTTGCCAGCAGTTCACGAAGATATTTTCCGGGTGAAAAAATGGCATCGGACACGACCGCGAGATTGTATTTTTCTTTCAAAACAGCCAGAGATTCCCGAACACCCGGGGCCATGTCGGGAGAAATATCCACTTCCATACGTTCAATACCATCCACAACACGGGTCAATGATTGTTCGGTCAGAGTACGTCCGAGCCCGGCAAGAACCACTTCAATGCGTTCTTTGGTTGTCCAGGTGACGTACTGTTCATGCCACACCTTGCGAAAAGCAGCATCTGCTGTGTCAAAGGCATGATCAACCAGCAGACGGTCAATGGGTGCTTCGGTCGCCAAGGCTTCATGCAGCAACTGGCGCCTCGCTACTTTTTTGGGAGGCAGACCCATGAAAGCACGTTTTGGCTCATCCGTTTCATCACAGAACATGCAGTCCCAAAGATCAAAAGTCACGGCACCAATCGCTTTTTTTGTCATTGAACTTCTCCCGTGTTATCCATACAGCACATCTTTTGTGCTTCGGCTGTTTTCATGGTGTTGTTCAGGTATTTTCTGGCGTTTCTAGAGTGTAAAAGAAATGAAAGCAGTTTATCAAACCCCCGAATCCTGAAAATTCATAGGGTGAGATTTTATGAAACAGAACTAATTTGATGAAAGTCTTATAAAAAAAGTATTGTAAAGGTGTTCTATTTTTTTAAGTGCTTGCCAAAACAGAAAACAGGAGGCGCGTTGGAAAAAAGAATGATGCCATCGCACCCTCCAAAGGAGCCGTTATGTCTGCGTTGCGTTTTTTCTTTCCTCTTTTCATGGTCGTGGGTCTGATCATGACACAGGTCTCCGCAACTGAGTTTAAAGCAGGTTTTGCAAAAAAAGACATCACCCCTCAAGCTCCGTTGCCGATGTGGGGATATGGTGCGAGGCATGATATAAAGGCCTCGGCAACACGCGATCCGCTCTTTGCAAAAGTACTAGTCATCGAAGCGGGTGGTGAGCGCGCCGCTTTGATCGGTCTTGATCTGGGACGCAGCCCCACAGCCGCCATGATGAAAATCATTGAAGAGGGGGCGAAAGAAAAAGCCGGCGTCTCTTATATTTTGGCTGTCGGTTCTCATACACATCACGGCCCTGTCATTGAACTCCTCGACGAGCCGGGTATGGGTCAGGGAAAATTCGATGACGCTGTAAAATATGCGGAGCAGCTGCCGGCAGTTCTGCTTGAAGCCATTGAAGAAGCGGCGGCATCTTTGCAGGATGCACGTATCGGTCTTGCTGTGGAAGATACCGACCTGAACAGAAACCGGCACACAAAGAAACTGCCTAAGCCTATCGACCCGCGCCTGTCTGTCTTACGCATAGACGATTTATCGGGAAACTGTCTAGCTGTAATGATCAATCTGGCTGCCCATGCTACCATTGAAAGTGTTTTTAATCTCCACTGGACTTCCGAATGGCCCGGACATATGCAGAAACAGGTGGAAGATGAACTTGGCTGTGCCTGCTTTTTCATGCAGGGCGCAGCAGGCGACATGTCGCCCAATACTTCCGATACACGAAAAGGAATCGACGGTTTCGGCAAGGCTGCAGCAGAAAAAGCCATTGAACTGACAAAGACCATTCAGACGACTATCCCTGAAACGCCTTCCATCGCAGGAAGAACTGACTATTTCACCGGTCCTTCCCGTATTGATCTGAGCAATCGGCTAGTTCTTGGAGCGTTAAAGCAGGGATTTTTCCCCGAATTACTGGCGCTCACTGTCGAAATGCCCGATAATCAGGTTACTGTGCGAATGGACACCCTTGTATTAAACAAACAATTTGCATTTGTGGGTGCGTCGGGCGAGCTTTTCTCTGATCTATCCAATCGTATAAAAGCACGCTCACCCCTTCGGGATACCTTGGTCTTCGGCTACTGTAACGGGCACAGTATGTACATTCCGACCCGGGAAGGCATAGAAGAAGGTGGTTACGGCGCTGACCCCCTGGTAGCCTGGTGTCCGGAAGGCACAGGTGAAGCCATTGTTGAAAAAGCCGTCGAAAATATTGAAGCCCTGGTTGCAGCGCAATAACGCCGCTCTCTTTATAAAAATGGGAAAACCAACTTCTTTTTTGTTTTTGCAGGCTCGTATTCTATAATCGAATGAATCCGGCTGAGCTTTAGCTCCCTCAGAATTCATGCGAGCTGCCTGCTGCCGGATTTTTCAGGCACTCTTTTCTGTTTACGGTCGCACTACAATTTTGCCTTTTTCCATACTGTGAAAGGACACAGGATGTCCCTTGATATTGCAGCCTCTGCAGGCACTTCCACCATTCTTCCTTTGCATGAAATCCAAACCGCTGTGGTTAACCGGTTGGAAAGCCGTGATGAAATGGGTGTCACCGATGCTGTTGACACTATCCTCAGCCAAGCCGTATATCATGGGAGCAGCGATATCCATCTGGAGCCCTGGACTGAATGCGTATCGCTACGCTATCGCCTTGACGGAATTTTGCAGCAAATCGCTATTATTCCGCAGGAATTTCAGCCCAAACTGATTGCCCGGATTAAAGTGCTCGCTGACCTGGTCGTCTATCGCAAAGACGTTCCGCAAGACGGTCGAATTGATCGTGATAAAACATCTGCAGGCAGGCCCATGCGTGTATCTGCTGTGCCTACCGTCCGGGGAGAGAAAATTGTTATTCGTATTTTAGGCTCGTCCCGGGACCTTTATCAATTGGACATTCTTGGTTTTCCAGAGAGAATTGTTCACGGCGTACAGAGAATCATCACACGCCCACAGGGGACACTCCTGCTGACCGGCCCCAGTTCAAGCGGCAAATCAACGACTATTTATGCAGCGCTTCACGAAATTCTTCACCTTCAGAAACATACTATCAATATTGTTTCCATTGAAGACCCTGTCGAGTTTGCCATGGATCGGATTGCACAAATACAAGTCAACCCCCATGCCGATCTCACTTTTACCACCGCACTCCGCTCTATATTGCGCCAGGATCCTGAAGTAATTGTAGTCGGAGAAATTCGCGATTTTGAAACAGCAAAGATGGCTATTCAGGCAGGTCTTACAGGTCATTTGGTTATCAGCACGATTCACAGCGGTACTGCAGCAGGCGTTTTTACTCGTCTGATTGATATGGGCATCGAGCCGTTTCTGGTGGCATCTTCCATCACTGGCGTGCTGGCGCAACGTCTGATCCGGCTTAATTGTCCGGATTGCACTGAGGAGTACACGCCTGATCCCCTAATGATGCACTATTTCGGGTTAACCGCGGAATCCGGTCCCTTTTACAAGGGAGCCGGCTGCAAGGAATGCCAGAACATCGGCTATAGAAGTCGTGCCGGAATCGGGGAATTTCTTGAAGTTGACAATACCCTCGCAGAACAGCTGCTCCGCCACCCGACTACCTCTCAGATACATGAGATTGCCGTTTCTAAAGGAATGATTCCTCTGGCAAAAGACGGTCTGGATAAAGCAAGACTGGGCATTACCACCATTGAAGAACTGTATCGTGTGCTTCCGGAGCTCAGCTGATTTTACTCTGCGCAGAATATCGGGCTAAGCATCTCTTTGTTGTCATAAATCCATTGTGCTGTTTCTTCCACCAGCCTGGTAATGCCTCGGGTAGGACGCCATCCGTAAAAATCGGATATCGCTTTGTTGTCCGTAATGTACAGAGGAATGTCTGCAGGTCGGGTTTCAGGAACCGCTGTTACAGGTATTCTTTTGCCCGTAAAAGCTTCACACATTTGCGTAAGTTCAAATAAAGACACGCTGCCTTCTCTGCCCCCGCCAGCATTGCGTGCCTTTCCGTCAGCTTTCTCAAGAGACAATGCCTGTGTCAGGATGAGTTCCGACAAATCTTCTATATGCAGCATATCTCTAACCTGTTTTCCCATGCCTCCGAAGCCGATGTACGATAAGGGCTTCTCATAAATATGGGCTGCTAGCCAGAACGCAAGAATGCCCTGATCCACCCGACCCATCTGCCCCGGTCCGGCAATCACACCGCAGCGATTTATTACCGTTTGCAAACCATACATGTCGCGGTATTCCTGAATCAGAAGTTCGGCGCTCAATTTGGTCGCTCCGTAAAGAGAGCGGGCTCCCTCCAGGGGGAATGTGTGGTCAATACCGGCCGGGGACACGCCTGCTACCGGTTGTGATTCGGCCAACTCAAAACGCGTATCTTTTTCCACGAGTGACAGATCATTCAGGTACTTGACAGGATAAACACGGCTTGTAGAGAGGAAAATAAAAGCAGCCTGGTGCGCTTTAGCCACCTCAAGACAATGCACTGCTCCCATCAGATTACTGCCGATCACATAATCAGCCGATGTGCTGTAGCCTGCCAACACAGAAGGTTCCGCACTGCATTCAATAAGCAGATCCAATACGGATATACCAGTCAGATCTTCCTTATTCCGGACATCGCCGTGTAGAAATTCCACACCGCCCCGGATAAGCCTTTTTATATTCAGTTCACTTCCCCGCCGTTTCAGATTATCCAGCACTATTACCCGTGCGGCCGGAAAACGCCTTTTAAAAGCAAGAGCAAGATGAGATCCAACGAAACCGGCACCGCCGGTTACAAGAACAGTTTTTCCGTTATACATGACTCATCCTTTCATCTTAATAAAAACCGGGCAGGAGACATGGTAGCATATCTCCTGCCCGGCAAAGCGTTCAAGGGTAAATAAACAGGTGGTTCGCGGGTTCAAATTCGAAACGCAATTATTGAGAAACAAAAAAGGAGACATTGCGACTCTTTTCGGTAGAATAAGATTTTCAACAAAACAACCGAAGGAGTACACAATGTCCCCACACCATTTTACA
>Ga0255341_1000469_pt1 | contig 68548 bp, 59 predicted proteins | sample wastewater_treat_8_FD_192418 | JGI IMG/M metagenome (GOLD analysis project Ga0255341, IMG submission 192418) | Wastewater microbial communities from Lulu Island WWTP, Vancouver, Canada - plant12 | ecosystem: Engineered > WWTP > Wastewater > Unclassified | place: Canada: Vancouver, British... | reverse complement strand
AAATCCACAACAACTCCCATAACAACAAATCAATGACTCTCTATAACCCATCCGAATTCCCCTGTTCAGTATTATTTGTAACAACGGAATCCTCTTGATCTTTTATGAGAGAATAAATTCACCCTGGAGCCCGCTGGGCTGCTCCGGCTCAGCTTTTCGTTCAGTGATGAATGGAAACACAAAACATGATGCCAAAATACTCTGAGGCAATCGTCACTTCTAAACTTGGGATCAATTTTGTAAAAACGGTGGTTGAGTCGTCGGGTTGTATCTTTCACAGAATCGATCAAGAGGATGATCTCGGTATAGACGCAATCATTGAATTGGTGAAAGACGGTCTTCCTCTGAGCAAGCAGATCGCTATCCAAATAAAATCTGGGCAATCATTTTATAATGGACAATCAAATCAATGCCTGATTCCTGTTGGCAATCATTGTGAATACTGGAGTAAATACCCTTTGTCCGTCTATGGTATTGTATATGTGCCATCACTGAATTTGGCTAACTGGGTTGACATAAAATGGTATCTGAAACACTCTGGACCATGTGTTACTATTAAATTCGATCGAACAAAGCAAACATTTTCGATAACATCAGTTTCACGAAAATCTTTGTTCCCGCGATCATGAATGAGTTGCCCAAGCTTTCTTTCGATGAAGCAGCTTTATTATTCCATTCCAGTCATCCCTCGGAGTTCTATCTTGGGTTAGTTGTTTTGTTTCATAGCGCACCAAACGTCCCTAAAGTGTGGGATTGGTTTATAGAATTTTTTAAAAATAAAAATATCTCTGATATTCCTCCCATTCTCGTTTACTATTTCGCACATATTCCATGGCACGGTGATATTGCGTATCATGGAGAGGGCTTCAATAAAGAAATAAAAGCCCATGTTAAAAAACGCTTTGACGAATTCAACAAACAGGATGTTGAAAAGCTCTTGTGCTTTATCGATAAAGAAAGGGGCATTGCACGAGGGACCCTTGGTCAATCCGCAGAAGCAATAATATCGTCTCTTTCGAAACGAGATAACTTTTTACTGGAAATAATACAGGATAGCCAATTGGCAATGTCTGTAAGAGAAAGTGCTGCTCTAATATACGCCTATCATCATCAAAAAGAAGCTCTGCCTGTTTTAAAGGCTTTATCTGATCAGGGGTCTTGGTATGCTGGAGAGCTCGTTTCATTCATGCAGAGGAATGGTTGGATTGATCCGTATGCATAAAACACCGAACAAGAGCAATGCACCCGATCGCTACGCTCCGGCTGATTTTTTCGTGGACACAGTGACACTGTTTCCTTCTCAACTTCCCGTTGTTTTTGAACCACAGGTAAGTCGTTGTCTGATTGTGAAAGCCAGTAGTGGACGTGATTTTCCATGACATGCCTTGCGTGTATTTATTGTGTATTTTTCATAACATAGGCTCATAATATGTCAAGGCAAATGTTGGCTGGTAAAGTGCTGGCGCACCCGATGCCGCCGCACCCGATTGACATCGTCAGGGATATTTGATATCAATGTTATCAATATTACCGGAGGTGAGTGAAATGCCAAAGAGACAGATTCTCATCCGGGACGTACCGGAATCGTTGTACGAGTGGATTGAGAAGGAGCGGCACGCGAAGCGAGTGTCACAGAAGGAGTTTTTGCTCAAGGTGCTCGAAAGCGCTGCGACCCATTCATCTGTGGAAGCAGGCACGGCGGGACCATCGGCCTTCAGCAAAATGACGCTCGTTTACTGGAAAAACAAGAAATTCTGGCTCGGCAAACTGCTTGAGCACCCGGAAATCATGACGCAGGGGCGAACGCTGGAGGAATTGGAGAAAAACATCCGGGAAGCCTTCCTGCTGATGGCGCTGGATGAGGTTCCCGAGCAATACCAGATCCGTGAAGTGGCGATGGCATGAAACGGCAAGTACTGCTTCGGCGGCTTAAAAAAGAGGGCTGCGAATTGTTTCGTTCCGGGGGCAACCATGACATCTATGTGAACACGAAGACGGGCAAGAAGCAGCCTGTCCCGCGACACAGCGAGATCGACGAGCACCTGGCGCGGCACATCTTGCGATATCTCGGACTGGAGCAATGAGAATCTTAGCTGGTTCAAACCTGCATCTTGAACTGGAATTCAATTAGTCTGCGCGTTTACCCGCGGAATACGGCGTGTACGATTTCCAGCCGTTCCGAGGCCTGCGCTCGGCTTAAAACTTCCCGCACGGCGCGCGGATCGGCGGGCTTGTCGATGCGGCGAACAAAGGATGTCCAACCGCCCAGCACCCGCTCCAGCAGGCATTCGGGAACAGGCTGGCCGCCGGTGGCCATCGCGCAGCCGTTGTCCATAATCAGCACCTTCAGGGGAATCCGGCGCGCCTGCGCCTCGATCAATCCCATCTGACACAGTGACGCTGTTTCCTACTCAACTTCCCGTTGTGCTTTAGACTTTTTTGCAATACTTTTATGCAATCTGACAGAAAATATTCTGCGGCTGTGCAATGTTGCCGGTAGTTTTATGCTGCTCTGTTTTTATTTATCAGGCCGTGTGCTTTTTCACCCAGGCAACATATTTATCCATCCAGTCCTGCAGGAATTGTTTGCTGTCGGCGCCGATATTGCCGGCCTCATCAAACAATCCGTCTTTTGCTTGAAGAAATACTTCCGGTTGCCCCATCGTCGGCATATCCAGAAAAGCAAGAACATTGCGCAAATGCTGCTGGGACATGGCCGTGCCGATAGCGCCGATGGAAATACCGATCACACCGGCCGGTTTGCCTGCCCAGACGTTCTGCCCATAAGGACGGGATGCATGGTCGATGGCGTTTTTGAGAACGCCGGGAATGGAACGATTGTATTCTGCCGTGACAAACAAAACGCCGTGGGCATTTTTTATTGCGTTTTTCAATCGTTTTACCGCTTCAGCCTGATGGGCGTCATCATCCTGGTTGTATAAAGGCAAATCGCTGATTTGCGCCTGCTGGAAAGAGAATTCCGGCGGCGCCAGCTTCGCAACAGCGTTGGCCAGTTTGCGATTGAATGAATCTTTACGAAGACTTCCGACGACGACAGCAATCTGAAAATTACTCATAACATCCTCCTTGCCTTCTTATAAAATAAGTATTGCTACTGTTTTGTGACGACACAGGAACGCTGTTTCCTTGTGTGAATTATATGTATTCACTAGAATTTTGCAAGGAGTTATGCCGATGCTGTTGGATACCGGAATGTTGTTTCCTTCTTAACTCCCCTTTGTTTTTGAAATCCTTTTTGCAATGCTTCTATTCAATCCGTGTTCCCGTTTCCAGAACTGATTTTTAAGGGCGTTTCCCGAAGGAAAGATATTGAACTGACCGGTTGAGTGTGTTAACAGAGCCGGTAACGGATACAATCCTTTTTAAAAAACTCACTGGAGGAAGATATGGCTTTTCAGGAAATTGATAAAAAATTGAAATATAAGGTTGCGGATTTGTCGCTGGCCGGCTGGGGCAGAAAAGAGATGGATCTGGCGGAAAACGAGATGCCGGGGCTCATGGCGGTGCGAAAAAAATACGGCCGCCAAAAGCCGCTCCGGGGGCTGAAAATCATGGGCAGCCTGCACATGACGATTCAGACGGCCATGCTGATTGAAACGTTGAAGGAACTTGGCGCCGATCTGCGCTGGGCGTCCTGCAATATCTTCTCCACGCAGGATCATGCGGCGGCGGCCATCGCCAAAGCGGGCAGCGCGGCGGTGTTCGCCTGGAAGGGCGAAACACTCGAAGAATACTGGTGGTGTACGGAGCAGGCCCTGACCTGGCCGGACGGATCGGGCCCTGATTTGATTGTGGATGACGGAGGCGATGCGACCCTGTTGATTCATCAGGGCGTCAAAGTTGAAAAAGATCCGAAGCTGCTTCGGCAGAAAGCGGACAACAGGGAATTCGCCATCATTATGGAGAGGCTCGCGCAGTCCTTTCAAAAAAATCCCAAACGGTGGCAGAAAGTGGCGGCCGGAATTCGGGGGGTGTCGGAGGAAACAACCACCGGCGTCCACCGGCTCTACCAGATGCAGGCCGCAGGCGAACTGCTGTTTCCGGCCATCAATGTGAACGATTCCGTCACGAAATCGAAATTCGATAATTTATACGGCTGCCGGGAATCTCTGGCGGACGGGATCAAACGGGCGACGGACATCATGATCGCCGGAAAAATGGTCGTGGTTTGCGGTTACGGCGACGTCGGAAAAGGCTGCGCCCAATCCATGCGGGGATTCGGCGCGCGCGTGGTGGTGACGGAAATCGATCCCATCTGCGCCCTGCAGGCGGCGATGGAAGGCTACGAAGTGAAAACGCTGGAAGAGGCGGCCCCCATGGCCGATATTTTTGTGACGGCCACGGGTTGCTGCGACGTGATTACCGGCAAACACATGGAAAGCATGAAAGATGAAGCCATCGTCTGCAATATCGGCCATTTCGACAGTGAAATCGATATGCACTATCTGGAAACCAGCAGAGTCTGCCGTAAAGAAACCATCAAGCCGCAGGTGGACAAGTGGACGCTGAAATCCGGACGCTCGATCATCGTCCTGGCCGAGGGACGCCTGGTCAATCTGGGCTGCGCGACGGGGCATCCGAGCTTTGTGATGAGCAACAGTTTCACCAATCAGACGCTGGCGCAGATTGAGCTGGCCACGAAGAAATACAATGTCGGCGTTTACACGCTGCCCAAGAGACTCGACGAGGAAGTGGCTCTGCTGCATCTGTCGCGTCTGGACGCCAAAATTTCAAAATTGACGAAGAAGCAGGCGGAATACCTGGGCGTTCCGGTGGAAGGTCCATTCAAGCCGGATTATTATCGGTATTGATTTTTTAAAGACGTTTCACCCGTCTCGGGAGGCCCGCACGGCCTGCGGCCGGGGGTGTTGCCGGCAAAGCCCGCAAAGATCTTTACAGGGGGGGCGAGATAGCGGTTGGGGAGAGGTTCCCATCAGCAGGCTATTACTCAAGATATCCTTTTCGCTTGCCTGCGAGTGTTTTGTATAAATCTAAGGCTCGCGAAAGGCAATGACAAAACTCGCCTTCGGCTCAAACAGTTGTCATTGCTGATCTTTCGCTTCGCCAAGATTGCATTACAAAACACTCCCAATGGCCGCTCAAAGTGATATCTTGAGCAACAGTCCGTCAGGTTCTGATCCGATAGAACAGCACGGCTCCCAGGCCGCCGAAGAGGATGTTGGCGGTCCAGGCCGCCAGGAAAACGGGCAGCGTTCCGGATCTGCCCAGAGACATGCTGAAAGCGTGAACAATCCAGTAGGAAAAGCCCAGGAATAATCCAAGCGCCAGACTCTGCATGATGCCGCCGCTTCGCTCCGAGCGGACGGAAAACGACATGCCGATCAGAACAACAATCAGACAGACGAGCGGGAAGGCGATTTTACCCTGCAAATCGACCAGGTATCGCGAGACGTCGTACCCTTCCGCCCGGATCTTCTTCACGTAGCGCCGCAGTTCGAAATACCCCATCTTTTCCGCGTCTTTCTGAATAATCTTGAAGTCGTTGGGTCCCTCCGGCAGCGCAACGACTTTCTCTTTCGACCATTCCAGCGACGGGGGGCCGTTGGGCTGAAAGGTCGTGACGAGCAGATTGTAAAACACCCATGATTGGTTTTTCCATTCCGCCCGTTCGGCGTCGATGCGGGTTTTCATCGTGAAGTCGGGGTTCAGACGGTTGATGGTGACGCCGTGCAGGATATTTTTCTCAACGTCAAACATTTTAAAATTGTAGATGGCATTTTGACTGCGGTACCAGATTTCATTCTGCTTGAAAAACCCCAGGGGTTGCTGCTTCTGCACTTCTACCTTGATAATATGTTCCATTTTCTGGACGCTGGCGGGTGTGATCATCTCCGTGAAGAAGAACAGGAAGACGGACACGGCCGCCGCGACGGCCAGTACGGGAAGAGAAATGCGGTAAAGACTGATTCCGTTGGCTTTCATGGCCGTAATCTCGCTGTGCTTGGACAGAAAGCTGTAGGTCAGCAAAGTCGCGAGCAGGACAGCGACGGGCAAGGTCATGGAAATGACAAAGGGGATGGAATACAAAATATACGAGGCGATTTGGGCCACCGTGGCATGGTTGCTCATGAACATGCGGCTTTTCTCGAAAAAATCGATAATCAGGAAAAGCATGATGAACGACACAAACGTGATCAGGAAAAACCTGAGAAATTCTTTCAGAATGTATTGATCGATCAGTTTCACGAGTTCATCCTCTCGGCTTTTCGCCTTGAAAAATCGCGATCAGCGTCTGGGAGACGGAAATCTCCCGGTGGGCCAGGTAAAACAGAAAAACACCCAGCAGCGCGAAGAGCACATTCGGCGCCCAGACGCCGAGTGCCGGGTCCATTCTGCCGTTTTCCACCAGGGCTTCTCCCCCGATTCGCAGCAGGTAATAGGCGGCCACAATGATGAGGCCGACGGCGAAGCCCCGGGATTTTACGGCCCGATGGTGCGTGATGCCCAGCGGTATGGCCAGCAGTGCGAAGAAAAGACAGGACAGGGGGATGGAAAACTTTTTATGCACCTCAATGGCCAGTTCCCGCACGACCGCATCCGCCAGCGCCGGTTTTTTCATTCGCTCCAGAAGCTCCGACAGAGTCATCTCGGTGCTGGACTTGGATTCGTCGGTAAAAGACGCGAACGTTGACGACAGGTCAAGGTTGATGTCGTAGCTTTTAAAATCCACTTTCCGGTAATTTTTCAAATCTTTGCCCACGGTGTGAATCGAGCCGTCTTCAAGGCGCAACTTCAAAATCATCAGCTTCGGATCGGCCACCAGGAAGGCTTTCTTTGCGAGGATCGTGTTTTGTTCGCCCAGGACTCGGCTGTCCGAGATGATCACGTTTTCCATCGATTCCCCGTCGGCCGGAACGGTATCGGCATACAAGAGCAGTCCTTTGAAGTCGGCGTTGAAAACTTTTTCCTTGATGCCGATGCCGGCATTTTGCGAGGCCAGTTCAAAGAGAAGCCGCTTGGAGGCGAAGTTGCTCTGGGGCACCAGAAAATATCCGATGACCATGGCGCAGGCAAAGGCCATCAGGGAGGCGACCGCCACCGGATAAGAAAGCTGAAGCAGGCTGACGCCGGACGCCTTCAGGACCGTGATTTCGTTGTCGGCGGACAGACGGCCCATGGCAATGAGGATGGAAACCAGAAGCGCGATGGGGATGGTAAACAGCATGAAATTGGGCATGATCAGAACAATCAGATGCCCGATGTCCAGAACCCGGATGCCTTTATTGACCATCAGGTCCATGATCTGCAGAATTTTGCCCATCAGCAGCACAAACGTCAGGACAAAGAGAATAATGATGAAGGGAAGGGCGATTTCCCGGAATATGTAGCGATTGATAATTTTATTCATAGCGCACTTTAAAAATTTTGAAAAAAACTATCACGCATCGGCGTTTTTGCACAAGGAAAACATGCAGCCATGACAAAATGGTTTTCGCCCGCCGGACGCTATTGTTTTGTTGACAGTCGGGTGTATTTTGTCTATATTCCTTGCGAACTTTGCCGAACCTGCCCGCCGCTGAAGGGAATAGATCTGATCGTGAAGATGAATGCCATGCGCCGGATCGATTAGAGAGATTTGACGGCTTCGTAAAAAGTCAATTTCGCACTCTTTTCGTCATACCGGCGAAGGCCGGTATCCAGTAATTACAATGAGTTATGGACCCCGGCTTTCGCCGGGGTGACGGTGTGGGTTGCTTTTTACGAGGTCGTCAGATTTGAATTTTGTCATTTCGAGGAGCGTGAGCGACGAGAAATCTTAATGCTTGTGAAGATTGATAGGTTTCTCCCTTCGGTCGAAATGACAAAAATGGCCGTTATTCAAAGCTCTCAAGACATGGACGATCCGGAAGAGGCTTTTCCCGCCGGCAATCATTCCGATATCCGGATCGATCAGGCTCCAGCTTAACCGGAGAGCCGAACGGTTTTAGAAATTCACGACGCTGTATCAGGAGTGAATAAACGATGAAGAAAAAAGCGGTTTTGTGGATCGTGCCTTTCCTTCTTTATGTCGCCCTGCTGGGGGTCATGCCGCAGATGGAGCCTGATGAGGTGCGCTACAGTCTGATTGCCTCCGCAATGAACGAAACAGGCAGCTATGTAACCCCCAAAATCAAAAATACCGTCTACCTGGAAAAACCGCCGCTGGTTTCCTGGGTGACGGCGGCAGCCTTTAAAATCTTCGGAGAAAATGACTTTTCTGCCCGGCTGTTTTCCGGTCTTTGCGCCTGGGGGTGTATTCTGCTGGTATTTTGGATCGGACGGCGCTTCCGTGATGAAAAAACCGGCCTGTATGCAGCGGCCGTCCTTACCATTTCCGCCTTCCCGTTTGCGCTGGGCAGAATCAATATCCTGGACATGCCGCTTACCCTGTTTCTTTGTCTGGCCATCTGGCTGGGATACCTGTCCGTGACGGAGGAAAAGAAAAGGCTGCTTTCTTACGGGTTTTATTTCGCATGCGCCTTGGCTTTTCTGACCAAGGGAATGATCGGCGTCGTTTTTCCTTTTGCTGTTCTGGGGATCTGGCTCGTCTGGGAACGTCGCTGGCGTTTGCTCCCGCGGTTGATTTCCCCCGCTGGAATTATCATTTTTCTGGCCGTGGTTTGCCCATGGCTTTATCTGGCGCAAAAAGAGAATCCGGATTTCCTGTGGTTTTTCTTTGTGCGGGAACACTTCCTGCGCTTTACGACGCAGATGCACGGCAAGACGGAGCCGTTTTATTATTTTCTGCCCGTGTTGATCGGCGGCACCCTTCCCTGGTCAATTTTTCTGATCCGCGCCTGGCAGCCGGGAAAATGGAAAGAGCAGTTGTTCAGGAAAGAGGAGAACCGGTTTCTGGCTGTTTGGTTTTTATTTATTTTTCTCTTTTATACGGTTTCCTCTTCTAAACTTGTCACCTATATTGCGCCGGTGTTTCTGCCCGCAGCGCTTTTTGCGGGCTGCATCTTTCGCGGCTACGACGAAGCTCCGGCGCAGCCGACCGGAAGACGGAAAATCCTCTACAGTCTTCTGGCGTGGGGCCAGTTCCTGATCGTGGGCGCCGCTCTTCTTTTGTCGCCGATTGTCAAATCGCATCATGATCCTTCCAGGGGGTTGGTCATCATGATTTCAGACCTCTGGTGGATCTACCTTTTGCCGGTGTTTCTGGCGGCGGGGTTGATGATTTTTCTTCCGGATTGGATTGTCCGCCGAAAGGGCGCGGGCTGGTTTCCCTCCCTGTATCTGCTTTGCTGCATTTTCCTTGCGGGTTTTCTCTTTCCTCTCAATGATTTTTTGTATCCCTACCGCAGCGCGCTGGTTGCGAAAGAGGCGATTGCGCGGTACGTGCCGCAAGGAAAGCTTTTGTATCAGTACCGCGTCAATTTCTACGGAATTGATTTTTACAACAAAATCCGAACGCCCATTGTCGAGGATTTTGGCGAATTGAGTGAAGGCATTGCAAAACTGCCGGAGGCCGAAAGAAAAAAATATTTTCTTTCAAGACAGGATTTCTTTGCAAAATGCAGGCAGGAAAAAGAGGTTTACTGCATTACACAGCACGAAAAAAGGCTCAAAGACCTGCGGGAACAGTTTGCAGGAATGGATATGCTCTGGGAAAACGGCGCGTTTTATCTGCTGCGCATTCGAAATCAGCCAAAGGATTGATGCCCTATGAAGATTCGTAAAGATTTTCTGCCGTTCAGCCGCCCGTCCATCGGGGAGACGGAGATTAACGCCGTGGCGGCCTGCCTGAAATCCGGATGGATCACCACCGGCGCCCTTTGCAAGGCGTTCGAAGAACAGTTGTGCGCGCTGACCGGCGCTCCCCGCGCCGTCTCGCTCAGTTCGGCCACAGCCGGAATGCATCTGATGCTTACGGCCCTGAACGTCGGGCCGGGCGATGAAGTGATCACGCCGTCGATGACGTTTGCCTCGACCGTCAACCTGATCGCCCTTCGTCAGGCAAAGCCCGTGTTTGTCGATGTTGATTACGGGACGCTCAACATGGACTGTGAGGCGATGGAAGAAAAAATTACCGAACGGACCAAAGTGATGATTCCCGTTCATTTTGCCGGCGCTCCGGCGGACATGGACCGAGTCAACCGGCTGGCCCGGAAATATTCCCTGAAGGTCATTGAAGACGCGGCCCACGCGGTCGGCACGTCCTACAAAGGGACGCACGCGGGCGGCTTTGGCCATCCCGCAATCTTTTCCTTTCACCCGATCAAAAACATTACGACCGGAGAAGGAGGCATGATTACGCTGAACAGCGCCGCTGTGGAAAAGAAATTGCGTTTGACGCGATTCCATGGAATAGAAAGAGACGCTTGGAAACGGTACGGCAAGGGGGGGAATCCTTCCTATGACATCGCAGAGCCGGGCTACAAGTACAACATGCCGGACCTGCTGGCGGCGCTGGGGCTGGCGCAGATGGAGCGATGGCGGGAGCTCAATGCAAGGCGGCGAGTTCTGGCGGGGCTTTACTTCGACGGTCTGCGGGGGACAGAGGGCCTCGATTTGCCTGAAGTTCCTTCCTATGACCACGTTCATGCCTGGCATTTGTTTGTGGTCAAGGTCACGGGGATGTCCCGGGATCTTTTCATGCAGAAACTGGCGGATCACAATATCGGCTACGGCTTGCATTTTCCGCCTGCGCACAAATTGTCGTATGTGAAGAAGCGATTCGGCGTCAGGGCGGCGTCTCTTCCACAAACAAACCTGGCTGCAGATCGAATCATTTCTCTGCCTTTATTTCCGGATATGACGGAAAATGACGTTCACTATGTTTGCGGGGCCATAAAGGAGATTTTGAAAAATGCCTGAAATGCGGATCTCGGTGGTGATTCCGGTGTACAATGAGGAAGCCAACCTCAAGGCGCTGATGGGCCGGCTGCTGCCCGTGATGGAGTCTCTGGCCAAACCGTTTGAAATTATCCTGGTGGACGACGGCAGCCGCGACCGGTCGCTTGCGCTTTTGAAGGAATTTACGTCACACCCGTCGATCCGGGTAGTGGAGCTGACACGCAATTACGGCCAGCACGCCGCGATCATGGCGGGATTTTCGATCCTGCGAGGCGACATGGTGCTGACGATGGACGCGGATCTGCAGAATCCGCCTGAAGAAATCCCGAACCTTGTCCGTGTGATGGAAGAGGGGGGATACGATGTCGTCGGCACGATCCGCAAGGGGCGCAAAGATTCTTTTCTGCGCATCCTTCCTTCCAAAATGATCAATGTCGTCGCGCGAAAAATCACCGGCGTCAGCATGCGCGACTGGGGCTGCATGCTGCGGGCGTACAGTCGCCCGGTCGTGGAGCGGATGCTCGCCTGCCACGAACAGGCGACCTTTATTCCCGCCCTGGCCACCGTTTTTGCCAAGCGGGTGACGGAAATCGAAGTGGCGCACGAAGAGCGGTTCGGCGGCAAATCCAACTATCCGTTAAGGAAGCTCATCAATCTGCAATTTGATCTGGTGGCGTCCTTCTCGGATTTTCCCATTAAGCTGATCATGTACGGCGGGATTCTGATGTCGCTTCTGGGCGTGTGCTTCGGCGCGTTTCTGGCGGTCGCCCGCCTCGTTTACGGTGTGCGCTGGGCGGCGGAAGGCATCTTTTCGCTGTTTGCGATTTTGTTTGTCTTCGTCGGTCTCCAGTTTTTTGCCCTGGGCGTGATCGGCGAGTATATCGGCCGGATCTTTCGGGAAGTCCGCAAAAGGCCGGAATTCGTTATTGAACGCATTTACGGTCTGCACGAGGATCGTCCGTGAAAGCGATTGTTTTGGCCTATCACAATATGGGGCTGGCGGGTCTTGCCGCTCTCCGGCGGCACGGCTTTGACATTGCCGCCGTCTTCACGCATCAAGACGACCCTCAGGAAAACTGCTGGTTCGGCTCCGTGAAGGACTGGGCGGAAAATCAGGGGATTGACTGCGCGACCGACGCGGTCAACTCGCCCCAGACGATTGAAAAAATAAAACGCCTTCAGCCGGATGTCCTTTTTTCCTTTTACTACCGGAACATGGTTCGTCCGGAGGTTCTGGCGATTCCCCGCATCGGCGCTTTCAATCTGCACGGCTCGCTTCTGCCGTCTTACCGGGGCAGGTGTCCGGTCAACTGGGTGCTCGTCAACGGAGAGGAAGAGACGGGCGTCACGCTGCATGATATGGTGGAAAAACCGGACGCGGGCGACATCGTCGGCCAAAAAGCCGTGAAAATTGATTTTGAGGATACGGCGCGAACGCTGTACGACAAGCTCTGCAAGGCGGCAGGCGGGCTGCTCGACGAGTTGCTCCCCGAAATGAAGAAAGGAAAAATTCCGCGCATCAAGCAGGACCTTTCCCGGGGAAGCTATTACGGCGGCCGCAAGCCGGAAGACGGGCGCATTTTCTGGAGTGAGAGCGCCCTCCACATCTACAACCTGATCCGGGCCGTGACGGAGCCGTATCCGGGCGCGTATGCCTTTGCCGAAAGCGGCGAAAAAATAATGGTCTGGCGGGCCAGGCCGGATTCGTCGAAAGCCGGAGGCGGACCGGGCGACGTGATCCTTGACGGGCAATCCGTGCTTGTGAAAACCGGTGATGGTGCTATAAGGCTTCTGGAGATCGAAGCATCCGGGGCAAGATGGAAGGATGCGGGGATCAGGGACTATTTTCAACAGGGAAAGGTGAAGAAACTGACATGAAGATATTAATACTGGGCGTCAACGGGTTCATCGGGCATCATCTGGTCAACCGGATTCTGGCCGAGAAGCCGGACTGGCAGGTGTTCGGAATGGATCTGGGAACGGAGCGGATCGGCGCCGCCCTGCACAATCCCCGCTTTAATTTTCTGGAGGGGGATATTTCCATCAACCGGGAATGGATTGAATACCATATCAAAAAATGTGACGTCATCATGCCGCTGGTGGCGATCGCCACCCCCAAGGCTTACGTGGAAGACCCCATCGGCGTCTATCACCTGGATTTTGAAATGAACATCAACATTGTCAAGCAGTGCGTCAAATACCACAAGCGCGTTGTCTTTCCCTCCACGTCGGAAGTCTACGGCGCCTGCGCCGATCCGGAGTTTGACGAAGACGAAAGCTATCTGTCGGTGGGGCCGATTCGCAAGGAGCGCTGGATTTATTCCTGCTGCAAACAGCTTCTGGATCGTGTGATTTATGCCTATGGAACGAGAGGCAGCCTGGAATTCACGCTTTTCCGTCCCTTCAACTGGATCGGGCCGAGGCTCGATTCGCTGGATACCGCCAAAGAGGGAAGCTCGCGCGTTGTGACGCAATTTATCGCCGAGCTGCTTTTGAAGCGTCCGATCAATCTGGTGGACGGCGGCAGGCAGAAGCGCTGTTTTACCTATGTGGACGACGGCATCGCGGCGCTTATGAAGATTCTGGAAAACAAGGATGATATTTGCAGGAATCAAATCATCAATATCGGCAATCCCGAAAATGAATGTTCGGTAAAGGAACTGGCGGCTCTGCTCAAAAAGTTGTTCCAGGAGCATCCCGATCATCGACAGGATTCGGTTTATTCGGATATTATTGAAATTCCCGCGGACGTCTATTACGGCAAAGGCTACCAGGATATTTACACCAGAAAGCCGCGCATCGAGAAGGCCGGAAAACTGCTCGGCTGGGAGCCCAAAATCGGCTTGCAGGAATCCCTGCGGCTCACGCTCAATTCTTTTCTGGAGGAAAACCAGGCGGCAATACTTTAACCGGATTGAATTCGATGGGCAGGCTTGGATTAAAAATCGATGTGGACACGCACACGGGAATGAAAAACGGCGTTCCGCGCCTTTTGCGCGTCCTCAGGGATTTTTCCGTCCGGGGGACTTTTTTTTTAAGCATCGGGCCGGACAATTCCGGCCGCGCCGTTCTGCAGCTTCTTAAAAACCCTCTTTTTTTAAAAAAAATGCTGAAGACCCGGGCGCCCAGTCTGTACGGCTGGAAAACCGCCCTTTACGGAACGATTCTTCCCGCTCCGATGATTGCGCTTTCCTTTCCCCTGCTGGTCCGTCAAATCCTCGATGAAGGCCACGAAGTACAGTTTCATGCCTGGGACCATCGCCGCTGGCAGGATGATCTGCCGAAGAAATCCGAATGGTGGATCGAGGAGTGGTTTGAAAAGGGCGTGAGCGGTTTTGAGAAGCTCACGGGACGAAAACCGACCGCGTTCGGCGCCCCTTCCTGGTTGATTGACGACCGCGTTTTGCGAATCGTCGGGAAATATCCGTTCGAATATCTGAGCTGTACGCGGGCCAAAGCGCCGTTTGTCCATGATTCGCTTCGCCTTCCGGAAATTCCCTCCGATCTTCCCTGCTTTGAAGAGCTCGCCCCTCAAAATGACCTGGCCGCAATCGCCGTTTTGATGAACGACGGGGGCGACCATATCCTTCCGGTGCATGCCGAAGTGGAGGGAGGGGTCTTTGAAGAGAAATTTCGGCAGCTTTTGAAGGGCGCTTTAACGGCTGGGATGGAAATTGCGACGCTTGATGATTTAAAAAATTCACTGAACACGGAGCTGCTTCCCAGGCGAAAGTATCAAATGGATTTGCTGCCGGGAAGACATTCTCCCTGCGCGGTATAAAAGAAGACCCCTTGAACCACCCAAGGCATTGAATTCGCAGGACAATAATCATTTGCCCGTCCTGAAAGGGCCGTGACTTATTCTTGACTTTGATTTTTCCCTGTGTTAGGGATGCAAAACTTTGTACGCGTTTGTCCTTTTTTACTTCAGCTTTTCAGGGGGAAAATGTCCGATAAATTTTTTACACTGATGATCATACCCCGCAGAAAGAGCTCTGTAACCAAGATCTCTCTTTCAGGCAGACTGGTTTATGGCCTTTGTGCCGGAACCATTCTGGCGGTTCTTCTGGCGCTCTATGTTGTTTATGATTATGCCGGCATTAAAAGAGATCGCATGGAACTTTCCCGCCTCCGGCAGCAGACAGCTCAGCAGACAAAAGAAATAAACGAGTTAGCCTTGAAGATTGACGGTTTTGCCGACCGAATGGAGGAAATCAAGCAATTTGACAGGAAATTGCGAATTCTGGCGTCGGAGCAGGTCGGGCCGGATGGAAAAACGCCGTTGGGCATCGGAGGATCCAACAACGATCAGATTCGCCTGCAACAGCTCATTGACGAGGACAGGGATAAGCTCGTTTCCGGCATGCACGAAAGCATCGACCGGCTGAACGCGGAAGCCAATGAAAGAGAATCGAGCTTCAATGAACTTTTAAAATTTCTCCGGGAGCAGAAATCCCTCCTGGCCGCAACGCCTTCTCTTTGGCCGGTTCGGGGGTGGGTCACCTCCGGATTCGGCATGCGGAAAAATCCGTTCGGAAGCGACAGGGAGTTTCACAAAGGCGTCGACATCGCTTCAAGGTTGGGAAAAGAAATTATCGCCCCCGCAGACGGTTTTGTTTTGGAGGCAGCCTATCGTTCCGACGACGGCAATATCGTCAGAATTGAGCATGGGTACGGGGTTTCCACAAGTTATGCGCATTTATCAAGAGCCGCTGTGAAAGAGGGGGTTCGGGTGAAAAGAGGAGACGTGATCGGATATGTCGGCGATACCGGCCGGAGCACCGGAGCGCATCTTCATTACGGCGTAATTGTGAATAATATTCCCGTCAATCCGAGAAAATACTTGAAATAATCCAAGCCTTTGAATTGACAGAATGCAGCCGTCGCGCCGGGTCGAAAGCCCAAGCACACCGGTGTGCGGGGAAAAAATTGACCCGATAAATGAATGTTTTTGTTAAACGATTAAATATGCTAAAATCCACCGGTAAAAGCCGGTTTTTTTAAAGGTGGTCCATGCTGAACGCGATTCTCAAGAAGATCGTAGGAACCAAAAACGATCGTGAATTAAAGCGATTATCCATACTGCTCCATGAAGTCAATCAATATGAAAAAGAGCTGATGGCCCTTGGCGATGCGCAGTTAAAGGAAAAGACTCCCTATTTTAAGGAAAAACTCAAAAACGGACTGACGCTGGATGATATTCTGCCGGAGGCGTTTGCCGTGGCCAGAGAGGCGTCGCGCAGGACGTTGATGATGCGTCCTTTCGACGTGCAGGTCATCGGCGGGATTGTGCTGCATGAAGGCAAAATAGCGGAAATGAAAACCGGCGAAGGCAAAACGCTGGCCGCGACGATGCCTCTGTATCTGAACGCGCTTGAAGGCAAAGGCTGCCATGTGGTCACCGTCAACGATTATCTGGCCCGGCGCGACGCGGAATGGATGAGCCCCATTTATTCTTTTCTGGGACTGACGGTCGGTGTGATCGTGCACGGCATGGACGACGACGAACGCCGGAAGGCCTACGGGGCGGATATTACCTACGGCACCAACAATGAATTCGGTTTTGATTATCTTCGCGACAACATGAAATTCAGCCTGGAGGAATATGTTCAGCGGGAATTCAATTACGCGATCGTCGATGAAGTGGACAGTATTCTGATTGACGAGGCGCGCACGCCGCTCATTATCTCCGGAGCGTCGGAAGAATCGACGGACAAATACTACAAAATCAACCAGATCATTCCCCGCTTGCGCAAAGACGCCGATTACACGATTGAAGAAAAAAGCAAAACGGTCGTCCTGACGGAAGAAGGCGTGTCACATGTTGAAAAACTGCTGAACGTCCAGAACCTGTACGAACCGCGCAACATTGAAATCGTTCACCATGTCAATCAGGCGCTCCGCGCCCACACGCTGTTTAAGCGCGACGTGGATTATCTGGTGAAAGACGGTCAGGTGATTATTGTCGATGAGTTTACCGGACGGGTGATGCCGGGCAGACGTTACAGCGACGGACTGCATCAGGCGCTGGAGGCCAAGGAGAAGGTCAAGATCGAAAAGGAGAACCAGACGCTGGCCTCCATTACGTTCCAGAATTATTTCCGCATGTACAAAAAGCTGGCGGGAATGACCGGCACCGCTGATACGGAAGCCGCGGAATTCAAAAAAATCTACAACCTGGACGTCGTGGTGATTCCGACCAACATGCCCATGATCCGCCAGGATCACAACGACCTGATCTACAAGACGGAGCAGGAAAAAATCAAAGCCGTCATCGAAGAAGTGAAGGCGCTGAACAAAGCCAAACGTCCGGTTCTGATCGGCACGATCTCCATCGAAAAGTCCGAGATGCTCTCCAAATATCTTACCCGGGCGGGGGTGAAGCACCATGTGCTCAATGCCAAAAACCATGAAAAAGAAGCGGAAATCGTCGCCGGGGCGGGTCAGCCCGGGCAGGTCACGATTTCGACCAACATGGCCGGCCGCGGGACGGACATCAAACTGGGAGAAAATGTGGCCGATTTAGGGGGGCTGCATATCCTGGGAACCGAAAGACATGAAAGCCGACGGATTGACAATCAGTTACGGGGACGATCCGGCCGCCAGGGGGACAATGGCTCATCGCGCTTCTATCTTTCTCTGGAGGATGATTTGCTGCGGGTTTTCGGCGCCGAGCGGATCTCGTCGGTGATGGAAACCGTGGGGCTCGAAGAAGGTCAGCCGATCGAGCATAAATACATTTCCCGGGCCATTGAAAACGCCCAGAAACGCGTGGAAGGGCAGAACTTTGATATCCGGAAGCATCTGCTCGATTACGACGACGTGATGAACAACCAGAGAAAGGTCATCTACGAACAGCGTAAAAAAGTCTTGCGTGGCCAGGACTTATGGGTTGATGTTGAGGCAATGGTTGAGGAAATTACCGGCGACTTGCTTTCTGAATTTGTCGGTGAAAAGAATCATCCTCAGGATTGGAACCTCAAAGCGCTCGAAGATGCGGTATTTCAGCAATTTAAATTGCGTCCCAATATCGCAAACGCGAAAGACCTGACGTCCGTCGATGCCATCCGAAGCCTGATTGTGGAGAATGTTCGGCAGTATTTACGCGGCAAGGAAAAGGAATTCGGTCCGGATCTGATGACGTATCTCATGAAAGTCATCATGCTCCAGGCGATTGACACCCACTGGAAAGAGCACCTGCTGTCCATGGACCACCTGAGGGAAGGCATCGGTTTGCGCGGATACGGGCAGAAGGATCCGGTGAGAGAATATCAGCGTGAAGGCTATGCGATGTTCATGGAAATGATCGGCCGCATCAAAATGGATACGCTGGAAAAGCTGTGTCTGGTCCGGATTCAACGAGAGGAAGAAGTCGAAGAAATACGGCAAAAACAGAAGCAGGATTACATCTTAAGCCGGGGAGAAGACACGCCGGCTCATCAGACCGTGAAGCGGGAGACCGAAAAGATCGGACGGAATGATCCCTGTCCCTGCGGCAGCGGCAAGAAATACAAGAAATGTTGCGGTGCTTAAGTTTTAAAAGGAGTGGCGGTCATGACAAAATCCACAAATAAAGTAAGCGTCCCCGGTTTTTTGGCCAATGGTGTATCGGCCGGCATCAAAAGCGGAGATCGGAAGGACCTGGGGTTGATCTTTTCCACCATCCCGGCAAAAGTCGCCGCGCTGTTTACCAAGAACACCTTCAAGGCGGCGCCGGTGCTGATTGACGCCGAGAGAATCAAACGGGGAATAGCGCAGGCCGTTCTGACCAACAGCGGTTGCGCCAACGCGGCGACGGGCAAAGAGGGGATGGCGGACGCCCTGACTGTCTCGGCGGCCGCGGCCAAGCAGTTGAAAATTCCCGAAGAGCATCTGCTCATTTGTTCCACGGGAGTGATCGGCAAAAGGCTGCCTGTCCGGAAAATTGAAGCCGGCCTCGGCAAGCTGGTCAGGGGGCTCAACGAATTCGGCATCGAAGACGCGGAAGCGGCCATGATGACCACGGACAAATTTCCCAAGATCGCCATCCGCAAGGGCATCGTCGGCGCGAAGGACATCACGATTTGCGGAATCGCCAAGGGCGCCGGCATGATCGAACCCAACATGGCGACGCTTTTAACCTATGTCATGACCGACGCGCTCATCGACGCCAAGGCGCTCAATACGGTCTTTCATCAGGTGATCGATTCCACGTTCAATGCCATCAGCGTGGACGGTTGCATGAGCACCAACGACACGGCGATTATTCTGGCCAACGGCCTGGCCGGGAACAATCCGCTCGAACGGGCCCAGGCTAGGCTGCAGAGGTTCCGGGAGATGTTGACGGATGTGCTGGCCGAACTGGCGCAGGCCGTGGTCCGGGACGGAGAAGGCGCGACAAAGTTCATCACCGTCGTGGTGGAGGGCGCCAAGTCCAAATCGGACGCCAGGCGCGTGGCGTATTCCGTCGCCAATTCCAATCTGGTCAAAACCGCCTTTTTCGGCGAAGACCCCAACTGGGGAAGAATCCTCTCCGCGATCGGCGCGTCGGGCATCCTGCTGGAAAAGGAAAAAGTCAGTTTATCGATAGGAAATATGACCGTCTTTGCGCAGGACGCGCCCGTGAACCTGGCGCCGGCCAGACTCAAGGAAATTTTTCAGGGCGGCAACATAGAAGTCCGCATCAGCCTGGGAGGTGGAGACAAGTCCTATTCGGTGTACACGTCGGACCTGTCCTACGATTATGTGAAAATCAACGCCGATTACACCACCTGAGGCCTGTAAGGAAAAAACATTAATTTTATTGCCGAAAAAGTTATTTGCGCTTGATCAATCGATGGTTTTGTGATAATTGCCGCAAAATTTCACACACCCCCTGATTGACGGCAGGTTGCTTGACTCTCAAGTCTGCCGGCAAGGCGACGGGAGTGGCGGAAAAAAACAAAGGAGAAAAAGTTATGTCAGCCATTTCCATGAAACTGTTACTCGAAGCCGGCGTCCATTTCGGGCATCAGACCAACAAGTGGAACCCCAAAATGAAGCCTTACATCTTTGGGGCCCGCAACAACATTTACATCATCGATCTGCAGCAGACCGTGGGCATGTTCCAGTCCGCCTACAATTTTGTCGTGGATACGGTCAGTCAGGGCAGGGAAATCCTTTTTGTCGGGACCAAAAAGCAATCCCAGGAGGCCATTCGCGAAGAGGCGACGCGCTGCGGCATGCCTTACGTCAATCAGCGCTGGCTGGGCGGCATGCTGACCAATTTTATCACCATCAAAAAGAGTATCGATCGCCTCAACAGCCTCAACAAGATGTTCGCCGATGATTCGGTCAAGGCTTTTCCCAAAAAGGAAATCACCAAGCTGCAAAAAGAGATGGACAAGATGGAAACGGTTCTGGGCGGGATCAAAAACATGAGAACCCTTCCCGCCGCCGTTTTCATCGTGGATCCCAACCGCGAGCGGATCACGGTCCAGGAAGCGAAAAAGCTGAAAATTCCCCTGGTCGCCATTGTCGATACCAACTGTGATCCGACGGACATCGATTATATTATTCCGGGAAATGACGATGCGATTCGGGCCATCAAGCTGTTCTCTTCGAAATTTGCGGATGCGGTGATGGAAGGAAAAAAGCGGTTTGAAGAAAAGCTGGCCGCGGAATCCAACAAGGAAGGGGGAGCCCCGGCTGCGGTCCAACAGGATGCGGAGGCGGATATTCCGGAAAGCGTCGAGATGGAAAACGGTTCGGCCGCGCCGGCTCCAGAGAAGCATTCATAACGCGCCTGCGTAAAAGCCTATTCAGGGAATAGAATTCCAGGAGGAAAAGACAGTGGAAATTACGTCAACAATGGTCAAGGAGTTAAGAACGAAAACCGGCGCCGGCATGATGGACTGCAAGGAAGCGCTTGCGGCCGTAGAAGGCGATTTTGAGAAAGCGATTGATTTTTTACGGAAGAAGGGCCTTTCGGCGGCGACCAAGCGCTCGTCCAAAGCGGCCAAAGACGGGACGATTGCTTCGTACATCCACATGGGCGGCCGGATCGGCGTGATGGTGGAAATCAATTGTGAAACGGATTTTGTGGCGAAAACCGCCGATTTTCAGACCATGGCCAGGGATATTGCCATGCATATCGCCGCCTCCAATCCGTTGTATGTGCGTCCGGACGAAATTGCCGAAGATGCGCTCAACCGGGAAAAGGAAATTTACCGCAGCCAGCTTCGCGAGGAGAAAAAGCCTGAAAAGATCTGGGACAAAATCATTGAAGGCAAACTGAAAAAATACTACGAAGACGTTTGTCTGGTCGAACAGAAATTTGTCAAGAATCAGGACATCACCGTCGGAACGCTGATCAGCAACATGATTGCCAAGACAGGCGAAAATATCGTCATTCGCCGTTTTGCCCGCTTCCAGCTCGGCGAGGAACTCAAAAAATAATGGGCGAAAAGAAAAAGGCCGCGTACAAAAGAATCCTTTTAAAGCTCAGCGGTGAAGCGCTTCTGGGCAGGCAGTCCACAGGCGTCGATCCGGATGTGGTAAATTACATTGCCGATGAAATCCGATCTCTTGCGGACCTGAAGATCCAGATCGGGATTGTCATCGGAGGAGGCAACATCTTCCGGGGCGTGCAGGCCGGCGCCCGGGGCATGGAGCGCACGACCGCCGATTACATGGGAATGCTGGCGACGGTGATCAACAGCCTCGCCCTTCAGAGCGCACTCGAGGCGAAGGGGCTCGCGACGCGCGTCCAGTCGTCCATTGAAATGCGGGAAATTGCGGAGCCTTTTATTCAACGCAAAGCCCTGCGCCATCTGGAAAAAGGCAGAATTGTGATCTTTGCCGGCGGAACGGGAAATCCCTATTTTTCCACGGACACGGCCGCATCCCTGCGGGCGATGGAAATCCGGGCGGATGTCATCCTGAAGGCAACGAAAGTGGACGGGGTTTACAGCGCGGATCCCGTCTTGGACCACTCCGCGGTGTTGTTTAAAAAGATAAGTTATATCGATGTTTTGACTAAAAACCTTAAAGTAATGGATTCGACGGCTATTTCGCTTTGTCGTGACAACCGGCTGCCCCTCGTCGTCTTTAATCTGCAGAAGAAGGGCAATATTCGCGGCGTTGTTTGCGGTAAAAAAATTGGAACGTACGTAGGAGAATGATCATGAAAGAGCAGATTTTTTCAAAGTTCAAAGACAATATGGAAAAAACCATCTCTTCTCTGGAGAAATCATTCAGCAGAGTAAGAACCGGGCGGGCGTCGGTCTCGCTGCTTGACGGAATCAAGGTGGACTATTACGGAACGCCGACCCCGATTGCCCAGGTGGCCAATCTTTCCGTCCCGGAAAGCCGTTTGATTGTCATTGCTCCCTGGGACGTCACGACGATCGGCGCCATCGAGAAGGCCATTCAGAAATCCGATCTGGGATTGATGCCTTCCACGGACGGCAAGGTGATTCGCCTTTCCATTCCGCAATTGACGGAGGAGCGGCGAAAGGACCTGGTCAAAATTGTGAAGAAAATGGCGGAAGAAGGGAAAATCAAGCTGCGCAACGAGCGGCGCGACGCCAATGAAGCGCTGAAAGAATTGAAAAAGAACAATAAAATGTCCGAGGACGAAATGCACGGCGCTCAGGACGAGGTTCAGAAGCTGACGGACCGGTACATCGAAAAGACGGACAAGATTCTTGCGGCCAAAGAAAAAGAAATCATGGAGATTTAAGGCGGACCGCAATCGAGCAGACGCAAATGGGGAGTATGAAGCTCCCCATTTGTTTTTGATGCCGGATGCAACTTTCGGATCCCTTTGGTTCAGTCCATGCTTTTCCGGCGGAGGTCCAAACCGCTTCCAGCCTGCCCCGTCGCGGTCGTTTGCAGGCGGGCTGGCCTGAAGAAAGACCGGAATTGCAATGCAGAAAATAGATCCCGATAACCTTCCCGGACACATCGCCATCATCATGGACGGCAACGGGCGGTGGGCAAAACAGCATGCCATGGGGCGGATTCGGGGGCATCAGAAAGGCGCCCAGGCGGTTCGCACGGCGGTTACGGCGTGCCGGGAACTGGGGATCGCCTGCCTTACGCTGTTTGCTTTTTCTTCGGAGAACTGGGGCAGGCCCGGCGACGAAGTCAATGCGCTGATGGCCCTGCTTGCGGATTATCTCGACAAGGAAGCGCCGAAGCTGCAGAAGCGGGAAATTCGCCTGACCACCATCGGCGACATTGACCGCCTGTACGCGCCCGTAAGGAAAAAGCTGCTGGACGTTAAAAAATTGACGCAGTCCAACGACAAGATGATTCTGAATCTGGCGTTGAGCTACGGCAGCCGGGACGAGATTATCGCGGCCGTCAGAAAGATGCTGGCGGACAGCCGGGAAGGAAAACTGAATCCCGATGCCGTGGATTCGGACATGTTCGGACGCTATTTGTACACGCATGGCCTGCCCGACCCCGATCTGTTGATCCGGACGAGCGGCGAATATCGCATCAGCAATTTCCTTCTCTGGCAGATGGCCTATACGGAGCTTTACTTTACGGATGTTTTATGGCCTGATTTCAAAAAAGACGATTTATTAAAGGCGATTGCCGCCTATCAGGGCCGGGAAAGACGTTTCGGCTTAACCAGTGATCAGATTTCCGGCAGAAAATGACAATCCAAAGGAGAAAGCGATGGGGACCCAGAACTCCAATCTTCAGCGTTGGCTGACCGGCCTTGTTTTGGCCGCTGTGCTGCTTCTGATCATTGTCATGGGATCGCCGGTCGTCCTGACCGCCGTCATTACCCTGGTGATTGTCATCGGCCTTTGGGAATACAACGGCATTGTTTTCGGCCCGGGGCACCGTGCGGAAAAAACCGAGAGCATGATCATCGCCGTTTTGATCCCCTGGATTGTGCTCGCGGGCAGTACCCAGTGGATCGCCGCGGTTCTGACTTTTGCGATACTGATGGTGTTCATGGTTTTTCTGTGGCAGGCCGAAGGGCCTTCCCTGGATCTGTCCTCCGTGATGAAAGCGCTGTTCGGCCTTCTGTACATTCCGCTTTTGACCTCGCACTTTGTTTTACTGCGGCTCTTGGAGAGCGGCGTTTTCTGGGTTCTGCTGGTGCTGGTGATCGGCATTATCGGAGACACGGTGGCGCTGTACGTGGGCAAGTCCCTGGGCAAAAGAAAGCTGCTGGAGGCGGTCAGCCCCGGCAAAACCGTGGAGGGCACGCTGGGGCTCATCGCCGGCGCCACCGTAGCCGCCTGCGTCTTCGGTTACTTTTGGCTGCCCCAAATCCACTGGGCCCATTTTCTGATCCTCGGTTTTGTGGGCGGCATCATCGGCCAACTGGGTGATCTTTGTGAATCGGCCATCAAAAGAAGCCACGGGAAAAAGGATGCCAGTGCTCTGCTGCCGGGACACGGCGGATTGTTGGACCGGATGGACAGCCTGATCTTCCTGGCGCCTTTTGTGTATTATTACCGGATATTTGTGATTGGCTGATGAAAAAAATAACAATTCTGGGCTCGACAGGCTCTATCGGCGCAAGCGCGCTGGATGTCATCCGGAAAAATCCGAAAAAATTTCGTGTGGCGGCTCTCGCCGCGGGCCGCAATGTTGCGCTTTTGGCCCGGCAAACGCTGGCGTTTCACCCCGAAGCCGTTTCCGTTCAAACACCGGAGGATGCAAAACATCTTCGTGACCTTCTGGGAAGCCGGAACCCGGTGCGCATTCTCTGCGGGGAAGCGGGCGCGCAGGACGTGGCGGCGCATCGGAGCGCCGACATGGTTCTTTCCGCCATTTCCGGCGCGGCGGGCCTGAAGCCCACCCTGGCGGCGATCGAAGCGGGGAAGGATCTTGCGCTGGCGAACAAGGAAACCATGGTCATCGCCGGGCATCTGGTGACGAAAAAAGCCAAACAAAAGAAAATCCGCGTTCTTCCCGTGGACAGCGAGCACAGCGCGATCTTTCAATGCCTTGCCGGACAGAAGCCGAAAAACGTAAAAAGGATTATTCTCACGGCGTCCGGCGGTCCGTTTTATTCCTTCTCGCAGGCGGATTTGAAAAAAGTGACGCCGGCGCAGGCGCTGCGGCATCCGCGCTGGAAAATGGGCGCGAAAATCACGGTGGATTCCGCGTCACTGATGAATAAAGGCCTGGAGGTGATCGAGGCGAAATGGCTGTTTGGCGTGGACATCTCCCGCATTGATGTTTTGGTTCATCCCCAGAGCGTCGTGCATTCCGCAATCGAGCTTATTGACGGAACGGTCCTGGCGCAGTTGGGCATTGCCGACATGAGGATTCCCATTGCGTATGCATTGTCCTATCCGGACCGTCTGACGAATCCTCTGCCTGCGCTGGATCTGGCGAAAACCGGCAACGTAACGTTTTGCCTGCCGGACACAAAAAAGTTTCCCTGCCTTCGCCTGGCGTATGAAGCCGCGCGGGCGGGAGGGACCGCCCCGGTGGTTCTGAACGCTGCCAATGAAGCGGCGGTGGCTGCGTTTCTGGAAAATAAAATTTGCTTTAATGATCTTCCCAAAGTAATAGAAAAAATTTTGGATCGGCATTCGGTGAAACAAAACCCGTCGCTGGAGGAGATTCTTCATGCGGACGGAGAGGCCAGATGGGAAGCGGCCGGCATTCTGAAAAAGCTGCGGAGAGGATGATCGATTGGTTACCTTCATTTCATTTATCGTGTTGCTGGGGATTCTGATTTTTGCGCATGAACTGGGACATTTTCTGGCCGCGCGCGCAGGCGGCGTCGGCGTCCTGAAATTTTCCCTGGGGTTCGGACCCAAAATCTTCGGGAAGAAAATCGGCGAAACGGAATATGTTCTTTCCTGGATTCCACTGGGCGGATTCGTCAAACTGCTCGGCGAATCGGGAACGGAAGAGCTGCCGCCGGAAGATGCAAAGCGGTCTTTTTACAAACAGCCGAGATGGAAGCGGCTGCTCATTGTGCTGGCCGGTCCCGTCTTCAACTTTCTTCTGGCCATCGTCATTTTCTTTATCGTTTACCTGTACGGTCTGCCCAACCTTCTTCCGGTCATCGGAGAGCTGTCGCCGGATTCCGCCGCCCTCCAGGCGGGCATCCTCAAAGACGACAAAATTCTGTCGATTAATGGCCGCCCGATAAAATTCTGGGACGAGATCCGGCCCGTCATCAAGGAGTCCGGAGGCCGCAATCTCTCCATCCTGGTTCAACGCGGTTCTGAAGAGAAAACCTTTGCCGTCAAACCGAAACTCTCCCGGGCAAAAAATATTTTCGGCGAAGAGGAATCGACCTATCTGATCGGCATTTCGCCGGCCGGCCGGACGGTCATCGAAAGGAAAAATCCGCTCGCGGCCGCTGTTTCAGCGGTGGATAAAACCTGGGAAATCAGCAAGCTGACCGTCATTTCCGTGGTGAAAATGCTGGAGGGAGTGCTTTCGCCCCGGACACTGGGCGGACCCATCTTCATTGCCCAGGTGGCGGGCGATCAGGTGAAGGAAGGCATTATTCCATTTGTTCTTTTTATGGCGATTCTTTCCATCAATCTGGGAGTCATCAATTTGTTTCCCATTCCCGTCCTGGACGGGGGCCATATCTTCTTTTATCTCATCGAGATGGCGACCCGAAGGGAAATTCCGGTCAAAATCAAGGAATGGGCGCAGCAAATCGGTTTTGTCGTTTTGTTGATGCTGATGCTTTTTGTCATCATGATCGACATCGAAAGGCTCAATATCAAACCCATCAACGATGTTTTAAAATTTTTCAAATAATATGCTGACCCTGGCTTTCGACACATCCTCCAAAACCCTGTCGGTCGCCCTGCTCAGGAACCGGACGGTTTTACACCATGTCATTCTGCATCGGGAGCAAAACCATTCGGAAGTGCTTCTCCCCGCCATTGACGAAGCCTGCCGCCTGTCCAATGTCACAGTGCGGGATATGGATTTGTTCGCCTGCACCCTGGGGCCCGGCTCCTTTACCGGGCTGCGCATCGGCGTCAGCACGCTCAAAGGCCTGATGCTGGCGACGGGCAAGCCGGCGGCGGGAGTTTCCTCGCTTGCGGCTCTGGCGCTCAACGTGGAGGAGCCGGACGCCGTGATCGGTTCGATGATGGATGCCGGCCGCGGTCAGGTGTATCTGGCCTACTACCGGTGCGGAAAGGACGGCATCCTCCATCCGGTCGGGGAACCGCAGGCTCAGAGCCCGCGCAGCGTGGAGGATCCTTTTTCCGAGCCGGTCATTTATGTCGGCGACGGCGTCGTCCGGTATGCCGGGATGATTCCTCCCCTGACTTCGCCGAAAAATAAAATGGCGCCGGCCGAGCAGCAATTCGTCAGCGCCGCAGCCGTTGCTCGGCTCGCGCTGGAAAAATATTTTCGCGGGGATTTGCTGGATCCGGCCCGGTGCGCGCCCGTTTATTTGCGCTCAGTGGATGCCCTGCCGGCGAGGAGCGGAGGATGACGGCGCGGCCGGTTGTCGCGGCGCCCCGGAAGATCAAGGGAATTCTGTTGCTCCCGCACAGGCGGTCCGCCATGATTCGGAATATCGAAAAAATCTTTGTTGCACTGATTTTCATTTCGATCTGTGTTTTACGGCCGGGCGAGGCAGGCGCGGAAAATGTTCTGCCGGACAAAAACCCGTTTTCCATCCTGATGCAAACAAAGGCGCCCATTTCCTCCGTCGCAGTTCAAAAAATCATTCCGCATGACGCAAACGCTTTCACGCAGGGACTGATCATCATAGACGGTTCTTTGTGCGAGTCCACCGGCCTGCTGGGGCGATCGACGCTGGCCTGCAAAGACATCGCGACCGGGAAAGTTCTCAGGCAGATTCAACTGCCTACGGAGTTTTTCGGAGAGGGCATCGCGCTTTTCAAAAACCGGATTTATCTGCTGACCTGGCAAAACCAAACCGCCCTGGTGTATGATGCCGCCTCCCTGAAGGAAATCCGGAGAATTCAATACGAAGGAGAGGGCTGGGGGCTGGCTTCCGACGGGAAAAGCCTGCTCATGAGCGACGGTTCTTCGACGATCGTTTTCCGCGACCCGGAATCCTTTAAAATCCGAAGAAGAATCCATGTCAGCGACGGGGACAGGCCGGTTTCCGGGCTCAATGAGCTGGAGTTTGTCCGGGGGGAAATCTGGGCGAATATTTATCTGGAGGACATCATTGCCCGCATTTCGCCCCACACCGGCAGGATAACGGGATGGATTGATTTATCCCCGCTTCGTTCTTATCTTCCCGCCAATGCCCGCGTGGATGTGCTCAACGGCATCGCCTATGACGGGAAGAGAAACCGCATGTTTGTGACCGGCAAATACTGGCCTCACCTTTTTGAAATTCAACTGTCGCCGTAAAGACTTGACCGTCCGCCGGTTTTGCATTATAAGCGCCGCAGTTTGTTCCAATCCATCCCCTCGCGGCAAGCTGCGGAGAAAAAAACGCTCGTCGGGCTTAAGCGGGATGGGAATGCTTCGTATCAGGAGGAAAACATGAGAATTATTTTACTGGGCGCGCCGGGCGCCGGCAAAGGCACAGTCGCCAAGCTGCTTACGGAATTTGACGGATCCGTGCAGATTTCCACGGGAGATATTCTGCGAACCGCCGTGAAAGAGGGGACGGCCCTCGGCAGGAAGGCGAAGGAATATATGGATCGGGGGGATCTGGCGCCCGATTCGCTGATCATGGACATCATGGAGGCGAGGCTGCAGGAGCCGGATTGTCAAACGGGGTTCATTCTGGATGGTTTTCCGCGGACGATTCCTCAGGCGCAGGACCTCAAAAAGCTGCTGGCCAAACTGAACATTGCGCTTGATTTTGTCGCCAATCTGGATGTGCCGCGCGACGTGATTCTGGATCGTCTGACCACGCGCAGAACCTGTTGCAATCCGGCCTGCCAGGCCATTTACAACGTCAAAAGCAATCCACCGCGGGAAGACGGAACCTGCACGCTGTGCGATCATCAGACTGTTCAGCGCGATGATGAAACGGAAGAAGCGATTTCCAACCGTCTGGAGACCTACAATGCGAAAACAGCGCCGCTCATCGGTTTTTATGAAAAAGAGGGGCTGCTGAAAACATTTCTGTCTCTTTCTTCCAAAGATACGGTTGCCGAAATTAAAAAAGCGCTTGGCGCCTGAAGGCCCCGGGTTGAAATGATTGCGTATGAAAGAGAGCTGAATCCGGAGCAGTATCGGGTGGTCACGGAAAAAGGCGGACCGCTTCTTGTTCTCGCGGGCGCCGGAAGCGGCAAGACGCGGACGCTGACGTACCGGGTGGCGCGCCTGCTGGAAGACGGGGTGCCGCCGGAGCGCATTCTGCTGGCCACGTTCACCAACAAAGCCGCCCGTTCCATGCTCTGCCGCGTGGAAAGTCTGGTGGGCCGCGGCGCGGGAAACATTCTGGGCGGCACGTTTCATTCCATTGCCCATCGCCTGTTGAGAAGCTACGCCTCCCGTCTGGACTATTCCCACCGTTTTTCCATTGTGGACACCGAGGATGCGCGCCAGATCATTCGGCAGGCCATGGACGACCTCCACATCGACGCCAGTCTCTCCAAATTTCCCAAAAACACGATCCTTGCCGAAATCATCAGCCTCGCCGTCAACACCGAAAGTACACTGGAGGACGTGCTGGAATCGCGGTACCCGTTCTTTTTGCATTTGAGCCCGGAAATCCATTCGATTGCCCGGCGCTATGCGCAGAAAAAAAAAGAACTCCAGGTGATGGATTTTGACGACCTCCTCGCCAATGGCCGCCGTCTCCTGAGGGAGCATCCCGATGTGCTGCAGACGCTTTCCCAACGATTTCAGTATGTGCTGGTGGACGAATATCAGGACACCAATGTTCTTCAGGCCGAAATGGTTGATTTGATAGCCTCCGGCCACCGCAACCTGATGGCGGTGGGAGATGATTCGCAGAGCATTTATTCTTTTCGCGGCGCCGATTTTAAAAATATTCTCCGTTTTCCCGAGCGCTATCCCGACTGTAAAATCTTCAAACTGGAGACGAACTACCGCAGCACGCCGGAAATTCTGCATCTGGCCAATCTGAGCATCCACCAAAACGAAAACCAGTTTCCCAAGGCGCTCAAAGCGGTTCGCGGCAGGGGAACCAGGCCCATCCTCGTTTCCGCGCAAAATGTTTTGAGGCAGGCGGACTTTGTCGCGCAGCGGATTGCCGAACTGGCCCGCGCCGGGGTGGCCTTCGGCGACATGGCCGTGCTCTACCGGGCGCACTATCATTCGATGGAAGTGCAGATGGAGATGGTGCGGCGCGACATTCCCTTCGACATCCGCTCCGGCATCCGTTTTTTTGAGCAGGCCCACGTCAAGGATGTGACCTCTTACATGCGCGTGCTGGTCCGTCCGGACGATGAACTGGCCTGGCGAAGACTGATGATGATGTATCCCAAAATCGGCAAGATCACGTTTGAAAAAATCTGGGCCCGGCTTTCCCGACAGGAAAATCCTCTGGAGGCGCTGCTTTCGGAATCGTTTCTCAAAACGGCTCCCAAACCCGCGCAGGCGGGCCTCGAAAAATGCCGGAAGACCTTGCTGTTATTGCTTTCCCTGGAGGCCGCCGACCGGACGCCGGGAAAAATCATCGATCTGCTCCTGAATCAGGGCGGTTACCGGACGCATCTTCAGGACACTTATTCCGACGCGACCGGACGGGAAGAAGATCTGATGCAGCTGGGAAATTTCTCCACCCGGTTCGAGACGATGGATGAGTTTCTCAATGAACTGGCGCTCTTAACCAATATGTCCAAAGAAGAAGACATTGAGGAGCGGCAGGCCGACCGGGTCATTATGAGCACGATTCATCAGGCCAAAGGACTGGAATGGTCTTATGTATTTATCATCGGGTGCGCCGACGGCATGATCCCCCTGCAGCGCGCGCTCAGGGAGCCGGGCGGAGAAGAAGAGGAGAGGAGGCTGTTTTATGTGGCGGTGACACGCGCCAAAGATCAGCTTTACCTTTCCTATCCAGTGCTGGATTACAGCCGTTCCGCGGGCACGCTGACGCTTTCCTCATCCCGTTTTGTAGATGAAATATCCCCTCTGTCGCCGCAGGACGAGCAGCGCCCCTTTGAACAGTGGGCGCTTTTTGACGATGTCTAAAGTGGGGTGTGTCAGGGCGCGTCAGGCCTTGTCCGCATCATAGGCTGCAGCGCGATAAATCGTGTCACAGATCGGATCTCCCGCCGCCCTTGTTTTTAAAATCTCCAGCGTGGTTTGGCCGTCGGTTGCCGTGAAGAAATATTCGCGGTCAATCGCCATGACGGCCTCGCAGAGCTGCCGCGATGTGTTCTCCAGACCGAATGGACAGTGGCTTCCCTGAATATGAAATTTTTCGTCCGACAGGGAAACGACCCGGACGGTCGACGGGTCAAAGTTCTTCGTGAAAGCGGCGGCAACAGCGGACAGACGGCAATCGGGCAACTTGTTTTTTACTTTCAGCCCCAGCGCGCGTCCCTGCCGGCCGAGAATATCGTCGATGACAGGCAGGATTTCATCGCCGCATTTTTCGTGAAAAGCCTTGATCAAAAGCCCCTGCGCTTCCGTCGCATTTCCGGGCAGGAGGTCGTTTCGTTTTCCGGACATAGCTTCTCCTGTCATTCCGTTTCGTAGCAGGCCAGAACCTCGCCGAAGTACAGCGTGTGATAGTCTTTCCCGGGATAGATGGTTTGGTCCAGGCCCGAATCCAGATTTGCAGGATTCAAGGCGGATTTATAAACCGTTCTGCACTCGAAATGAATTCCCGGAGTCTGAATGATCGGGGATGCGACGTGCCGTCCATTTGCCGTTTTCAGGTTGCACATCCTGAACTTGTCCACATCCCGGCCCGATTTTGTTCCGCAAAATGCCGTTTCCCGGCTCATATCGCCGGAAGGAACGGTAACCGTGAAGTCTGAAGCCTTTTCCATGAGGCCGAAGGTGTGACGGGTACGGCGCACCGCCACCATCAGAACCTGTTTCTGCCAGACCACGCCGAACATGGCCCAGCCAATGGTCATGGTGTTGAGCTCCCCTTCAGCCGCAACGGTCAGAAAAGCGCCTTTACGGATTTTGTCCATGGCCTGGTCAGCCATGCTCATATACTTGAAATCTTTCATCTTCTCCTCCCTTTTGACAAGCGTCTTTAACGCGGCGGCCCTGCCTTTTGCCGCCTAGGCCTCGTGGGCCTTTTTCCCGTAAACCCTTTCATACGCGGCACAATACGGACAGATTCCTTGTTCGATATTTTTGACAAACCAGAAGGCCAGGCCTTTCTGTTGTTTTCTGGCCTTCCTGCATACCGGACATTCAACGCACTTTTTCGCCATCTGTTTGTCTTTTTCAGAAAAAGTTTTTGAGTTCATGAAGAGCCTCCTTGCGATCAAGGTCTTTCCATTCCGGAAGGGCCTTTCTTTTTTTCGAAACTTCGGATTTCTTCATCCTTCGCGTTTTTCAGTGCATTAGCAACCTTTGTCCCTTCCGGCAATCATTATTTTCTGAAATCGTTCTTGAAACCGCGGGCGCTTTGGACTATGAAGATTCGACAAAAGGGAGGTACGCTCGACTTGATCCAGCAGATGGCTGCCCGCTGCCTGAAATGCAAGGTTCCCCAGTGCAGGAAGCACTGCCCCGTATCCACGCCGATTCCCGACGTGACGAGGCTCGTGGAAGAAGGAAAAGAGCAGGAGGCGGCCCAAATCCTGTTTGCCAACAATCCGCTTTCGGCCGTGTGCTCCATCGTCTGCCCGCATGAGCGAAACTGTTTTGGCCACTGTGTGCTCGGCAAAAAATCCGAGCCGGTGGACTTTTTCAAAATCGAGCAGTTCCTGTCCTGGACCTTTCTGAAAACCTATGAGCCGCCCGTTATGGAAAAGAACGGCGCCCGCATTGCCGTGATCGGAGCCGGTCCGGCCGGAATCACGATGAGCATTCTCCTGTCCCTCATGGGATACCGGGTGACGCTCATGGAGGCCCGCGACAGAATCGGCGGTGTTTTGCGCTACGGCATTCCCGGCTTCCGGCTTCCCCGGGAAATCGTGGACCGCTACGATCCCATTTTGCGCCAACTGGGCGTGCAATTCAAGCCCAACACTTTTATCGGGTCCTCCATCACGCTCGACGATATGTTCATCGACGGCTATAAGGCCGTCTTCATCGCGGTCGGCACGGCCAAACCCAACAAGCTCGGTCTGCTGGGCGAGACGCTGGGCAATGTTTTTTACGCCATCGACTACCTCAAAAGCCCCGAAGCCTACCGCCTCGGCCGGAACGTGGTTGTCGTGGGCGCGGGAAACGTCGCGCTGGATGCCGCGAGAATCGCGGTTCGCAGCATCGAACCGGGCGGCGCCGTGACGGTGATCAACAATCTGCTCGAGGAAGAAATCTTCGGCAACCGGCAGGAAATCGACGATGCGGTCCGGGAGGGGATTCAATTTGTCCATCTTCTTCAAGCGCTGAAGCTCGAGGAAGACGGCGTGAAGTGTGTTGCCGTTCGCGCTGAAAAAACCGAAAGCGGAACGGTTTACGAAGAGGATTTTTCCCGCACGCAAAAGATTCCCGCCGATTCGATTATCGTCGCCATCGGTCAGGGTCCGCAGGGCGCGGTGATGGCCGACAGCAACGTTTCCAAAACACACCGCGGGCTGGTCGCCGCCGATGAAAACGGCCATACCTCATCCCCGGGCGTGTTTGCCGCGGGCGATATCGTCACGGGGCCGAAAACGGTCGTCGAGGCCGTGGCCTTTGCCAAAAAGGTCGCCCTGGAAATTGACCGGTACTGCCGGGAAAATTAAACGATCTTCAGCGACAATTCCATCAGCTGTTCAATGCTCACCTTCGACGGGGCGTCGGACATCAGGTCCGCGGCCTTCTGTGTTTTCGGGAAAGCGATGACGTCGCGGATCGATTCCGCTCCCGTCATGATCATCACAAGCCGATCCAGACCGAACGCCAGTCCTCCGTGCGGCGGCGCCCCGTATTCGAGAGCGTCGAGCAGAAAACCGAATTTCAGCCTTGCCTCCTCATCGCTCAGGCCCAGCGCGCTGAAGACCTGCGCCTGGATGTCCTTGCGGTGGATCCGGATGCTGCCGCCGCCGATCTCCGAGCCGTTGAGCACCAGGTCATAGGCCCTGGCCCGCACTTTGCCCGGATCGGTGGTCATGAGCGGGATGTCCTCCAGAAACGGCGAGGTGAAGGGATGATGCGTGGAGACGAACCTCTTTTCCGACTCCGAATACTCCATCAGCGGAAACTCGGTGATCCAGGTGAAGGCCAGCGCGTCCGGGTCGATCCGGTTCAGCTTTTTGCCCAGGTGCAGACGCAGATTGCCCAGCGCGTCGCAGGCTGTTTTGGGCGTGTCCGCGACAAAGAAGAGGATGTCGCCTTCTTTGGCATCCATGGCCCGGCCGATGGCGGCCGTTTCTTCCGGCTTCAAAAACTTGAAGATAGGGGAGGTCCAGTCGGCCGCGTTGACCTTGGCCCAGGCCAGCCCTTTGGCGCCATATATGGCGACAAAATCAGACAGAGCGTCGAGATCTTTCCGGGAAAGAGAAGAAGCCTGGTCGGCTTTGACGGCTTTGACGACGCCTCCGGAAGCGGCGACTTCGGCGAACAGCTTGAAGCCCGAATCCTTCACGATGGCCGTGAGGTCCGTGATCTCCATGCCGAAGCGCACATCGGGGTTGTCTTTGCCGTAGCGGCTGACGGCTTCGGCGTACGTCAGCCGGGGAAACGGAAGAGGCAGATCGATGTTCCGGCAGGCCTTGAAAATCGCCGCCATCAGGCCCTCCATCATCCGGAGAATGTCTTCTTCCGAGACGAAGGACATTTCCACGTCGATCTGCGTGAATTCCGGCTGGCGGTCGGCGCGCAAATCCTCATCGCGGAAGCATTTGACAATCTGAAAATAACGGTCAAATCCGGAGACCATCAGCAGTTGCTTGAAAATCTGCGGGGATTGGGGAAGCGCGTAAAACATGCCCTTGGAGATGCGGCTGGGAACGAGATAATCCCGCGCGCCTTCCGGTGTGCTCTTGGTCAGGAAGGGCGTTTCCACTTCAATAAATCCGTTGTCATTGAAATACTGCCGCGTGGCAATGGCCAGCCGGCTGCGCAGGAAAAGGTTTTTTTGAATGGCCGGCCGCCTCAAGTCCAGATAGCGGTATTTGAGCCGGACATTTTCAGAGATGTCTTCATCGTCAAACGAGAAGGGCGGTGTTTTGGATTCGTTGAGGATTTCCAGTTCGGAAATGACGACTTCCACCTGCCCGGTGGAAAGCGCCGGATTCTCCATGCCCGCAGGCCTTCTGCACACTCTGCCTTTCACGGCCAGAACGTACTCGCTGCGGATTTTGTGCGCTTCTCCATGGACGGATTCCCCCGCTTCGGGATTAAAAACAATCTGAACGATGCCCTCGCGATCCCGGAAATCGACAAAAATGACGCCGCCGTGATCGCGCCGCCGGTGCACCCACCCCATCAAAACGACTTGCCTGCCTTCATCGGCGCCGGTTAAACTTCCGCAGTAATGGGTTCTTTTTTCTATTGTAATAAACCGACTCACAAAACATTTACCTCGCTTTTAAAAGATCCGTAACCGCCTCCAGAAGATGGTCCAGCGGCAGACGTTGTTGATTTTTCGAGTTCATGTCGCGCAGTTCGACACAGTTCTCCTCGATTTCCCTGTCGCCGAAGATCAGCGTGTAGGCGCTGTTGAGCTTATCCGCGCGCTTCATCTGGCTTTTGAGGCTTTTGCCGGAATAATCCATGGCCGCGCAAATTCCTCTCCGGCGCAGTTCCTGGGTCAGCGTAAAGGCGATTTTCTGCGCGCGCTCTCCCAACGCGGCGATAAAGATATCCGCCGAAGAGGAAACTTCACCGGCAGGCGGAAGACAGGCAATCAATCTTTCCATTCCGACGCCGAACCCGATGCCGGGAACGTCGGGGCCGCCCAGAAAACGGACCAGTCCGTCATAGCGGCCGCCGCCCGCCAGGGAATTCTGCGCGCCCAGCTCGCCGGATTTCACTTCAAAGGCCGTCCGGGTATAGTAATCCAGGCCGCGCACCATCCGCGGATTGATTTCATACGTCAGCTTCAGTTCATTAAGATAGCTTTTGACCCGGGAAAAATGCTCCAGACAATCCGCACACAAGAAATCCAAAATGCGGGGGGCGCCGGCAATCACCGAACCGCAGGATTCCACCTTGCAGTCGAAGACGCGCAGCGGGTTTACGTCCATGCGTCTCCGGCAGTCGGGGCACAGGGAACTTTCCTGGCCTTTCAAGTAATCTACCACCGCCCGGGAAAAAACCGGACGGCAGGCTTTGCAGCCCAGGGAATTGATCTCCAGAGACAGGTTTTCAATGTTCAGAGACTGCAGGAAGTGCATCAGCATGAAGATGACTTCCGCGTCGGAAGCGGGGCTCTCGTCCCCGAAAAGCTCCACGTCGATCTGGTGAAATTGGCGGAAGCGGCCCTTCTGCGGGCGTTCGCGGCGGAACATGGGGCCCATGGTGTAAAGCCGCGTCACCGGATCGGACGCGGAGAGGTTATGCTCAATGTAGGCGCGGATGACGGATGCCGTGGCTTCCGGGCGCAGCGTCAACAGTTCGTCATCACGGTCGCGAAACGTGTACATCTCCTTTTCGACGATGTCGGTGGTTTCACCGATACCGCGCTGAAACAACGACGTTTTTTCCATAATGGGGACGCGGATTTCGCAAAAACCGAAGCATTCAAAAATTCTGCGGGCCGTCAGCTCCACCCGGTGCCAGACGGGTGAATCCTTGGGAAGAATGTCCTTGATGCCTTTGATGGCGGTGATTTTTTCCATAGTCATATCTCAAAATAAATCGAGTGCTTCTAGCATATCAGCCCGTTGTTGGCAATGAAATATTCGGGGCCCGGCGTCTAACGAAGTCCGGGTCCGGTTTTTTGATCCAGGGAGTGACGGAAAGAGACTGTCCGTCAGAATCGATGGACACGGCGCCGTCCCGGTCCGTGCGGAAGATGGCGGCGCCGGCGGACCGGTAGCGCTCCAGAACGGCGGGATGGGGGTGGCGAAACACATTGTTTTTTCCGGCGCTGATGACGGCATAGCGGCAGGATACGACACGGAGAAAGTCCGGCGAACTGGAACTGAGGGAGCCATGATGCGGCACAAAAAGGACATCGCTTTTGAGGTCTTTCCCCGAAGCGGTCAAGAACGCTTCAATGGCCGCGGAGATATCGCCCGTCACCAGAAATCGCCTGGCGCCGTAGGTCATTTTGATGACCAGGGAAGCGTCATTGGTCTCCTGGTAGGACATCCCCTGAACGCCAGGAGGCGGCGGACGCAAGGGCCACAGAAACTGGAAGGTCACGCCGGATACAACCTCAGGCGGCGACTGCGCCGACAGGGTTCTGACCTTCACGCCGCGTTCGGCAACCGTTTTTTCCCACAGCCGGTAGAGATCATTGTCCGCTGTGAGACCGGCGCACCATACTTCCCGGACGTCAAAGGCATTGACGATATGAATCAGCCCCTGAAGGTGATCGGGGTGAGGATGTGTCAGCACGGCGATATCGACCTTTCGTATTCTTTTGGCGTAAAGAAAGGGGGCGATCACGGCCCGGCCCATGTCAAAGGAACTGTCGTGAAACCCTCCGCCGTCAATCAGCATGTTTACGCCCCCGGGCATCCGGACAAGAGCAGACGAGCCCTGGCCGACATCGATGGCCGTGATTTTCAAATGGCTGGAATACTGGTCTTTCAGAACAAGGAAGGCGGCATCGGCAAGAATCAGCGCGGCGCAGACCAGAAGGCCGGTTTTGATCCACAGCGGCCGTCGCGCCGGAACGTCCTGAAGGTCTTTTGGTCTGTCCGTTGTCAGGGCTTCGATCAGGAAGTACATGAACGCGTAGAAAAGCGCTATTTCAAGGGCATTTGGCTTTATAAAACTCAAAGATGACCAGGGAAGCAAAGCCAGCTCCTCAATGATGCTGACGGCAATCCCGGTGAAAAAAGAAGCGATGGAAATGAAAAAACCGGCCAGCGCAGCCGAGAACACAGACGTCAGGATGAACATCATGGCGGGAATCAGCGCCAGGATGCCCAGCAGGGGGACCGCGACCAGATTGGCGATCAGGGCCACAGCCGAAACGCGGTTGAAATAAAAGGCGATGATCGGCAGGGTTCCCAGCGTAGCCGCGGCGGAGACCAGAAGAAAAAGGTACAGGCGGTTGACGCCCGCCGCAATCCAGCGGGGCGCTGCTGAGGGCAGGGGAATTTGCCGTTTGCCCAGCTTTTCAACCCCGTAAAGAATGGCCAGGACCGCGCTGAAAGACAGTTGGAACGAAATCTCGAACAGCGCTTCGGGCGAAGCGATCAGAATGATCAGCGCCGCGCCGGCAAGAATATTGTAGAGGTCTTTCGGCCTGCCGATCAGCAGCGCGGCAAGGAATGCCAGCGTCATGAGCGTGGAACGGAGAACGGGGGTTCCCATCCCGGCGACCAGCGCATAGATCAGAACCGGAACGATGGCTGCCGCCGTCGCGGTCTTGATGATGTTGAATTTCAGCATGCAATATTCCGAGGATTTGAACGCCAGAAGCAGCAGGAAAAAAGCCGATGCCGCGACGATGCCGACGTGCAGCCCGGAAATGGACAGAATATGCGAGGTGCCGGTTTTGGCAAATTGGTCGCGCACGTCCTTCGGAATGGCTTTTTGATCGCCGATGGTCATGGCCTGCAGGATTTCTCTCTGCGGGGAGGCGGCGTGGACTTCCAGCAGGCGTTTCAGATACAAACGGAAGCGTTCCAGCTTCAGTTTAAGGCCGCTCGCGGTGTCAGGGCGGATCAGAACAATGCCTGCCCGGTCGGAGACAAATCCGGAAACATAAAGGCCGCGGCGGTTCTGGCTGCGCTCGTAATCGAAGCTTCCCGGATTGTGAAAGCCTTGAATTTTCTTGATTTTCGTGTGAAAACGGATGAAATCTCCGTACTGAAACGAAAGGTCGGACGGTATCGCCACGCGAATTTTCCCCGTTACGGGTGCGGGCGTCTGGTTTTGAAGGACTCGCCGGCAAAGAACGATCAGCGTGCTTTTTCCAGGGAGCGCCTGTTCGGTGGAAAGAACAACGCCCTCCAGAGTCATCTTTCCCTGGTCGGCCAGGTGCAGAACATGCTTCTCCTGACGGGCGAGGAAGGGTTGCCTTTGAATATTGAGCATTCCGGCCGTCAGCGTCAACAGGAGAAGCGCAATAAGCGCGGCGGCATTCCAACGGCGCCTGAGGCACAAAAGCAGGAGCGCCAGAACCGGCAGCATTCCGGCCAGCAAAACTTCCGGGGCCAGGACAAAGCGATCACCGATCAGAATACCGGTCATCAGGGCGATCAGAGGATACCATAAGGGTCTGCGCATGGGGGACAGGTCCTCTCAGCGGGAACCGCTCAATTGATTGGCTAAAAAATATAAAATATTATAAAAGCAGATCAACCACCTCGCAGCAAGCTGTCGAGGTATGAAATGAACGTCATACTATCGCAGCAAGCTGCGGAGAATGAACGCTCGTCCCGCTTACGCGGGATTCAAAATACGGACGCGGAAGAGCAACGGCACAGTCTATGCGGCAACCGATGGAATATGACGAGAGAACCTGGCGAAGGCTCAAACTGCTGATCGTGAGCAGGGTGGTTATCATCTCCGCATTTCTGCTGGTAACCCTGTTTCTTGGCGCCATCAAACCGATCATTTTCATCTCCCGGGATGTTCTGCACGCCATTTATGCCGTGATCGTCGCGATGTTCATCCTGTCCGTCATTTATACACTGCTTTTGAGAAAAAAAAAGTATTTTCAGATCAATATCTATTTTCAGCTGGCCGTGGATATCGCGCTGGTTTCTTTTCTGGTGTATCTGACCGGCAGCATCGGCAGCAACTACTCCCTGCTTTACACGCTGGTCATCATCTATGCCGCCATTTTTCTGGGGCGCAGGGGCGCTTTAATTTTTGCGTCGGCCTGCAGTATTGCGTACGGGCTGGTGCTGGACCTCGAATATTTCGGCGTAATCCCCACTTTTTACGACACCGGCCGCGATTACACACTGGAGGCGGGGGATGTTTTCATCCGGATCGCCGTCCATATCCTGTCGTTTTACATCCTCGCTTTTCTGGCCAGCTTTGTGGTCGAGCAGGAAAAAAAGGCCAGGTCACTGCTGGCGGAAAGGGAGTCGGCGTTTGATCAGCTGGATCTGCTTTTTCGCAGCATCATCGAATCGGTGGACACCGGCATCATGACGACAACCCTTCAGGGCCGGATTAAGACGTTCAACCGATCCGCCGAAAAAATTACCGGCCGTCCGCTTCGATCCGTGGAAAACCGTCAGATCGAGGACGTTTTTCCCGTTTTTGCCCCTTTGTTTTCCGCCGGGGGGGAACCGCTGATGAAATCCAAGGGTGAAATAAGAATCAACGGCAGGGAAGGGACGCCGATGTATCTGGGATACGCGCTTTCTCCTTTGAAAGACCGCAAAAACGAGCAGATCGGACACATTCTGATTTTTCAGGATATGACGGAAATCCGGCGCATGGAGGAAAATCTCGAGAAAAGCAGGAGGCTTGCGTTGATCGGCGAAATGGCCGCCGGCCTTGCCCACGAAATGAGAAATCCCCTGGCGTCGATTACCGGCTCGATCCAGTTAATGGCGCAGACCCCTGATCTGGATGAAACGGACAAGAGACTCATGCAGATCATTCTGCGGGGCAAAGACCGCCTGGAAAGCTTCGTGAGGGATTTTCTTCTGCTGGCCCGTCCCGTGCCCGAAGCCAGGCAGTCCATCCGGCTGAATGACGTTGCCGAAGAAGTGGTGGAAAGCGTAAAAATGTCCGCCGACTGGACCGAAGACATCCGGCTGGAAAAAAAGATTTCCGGGGAAAATCGGGCGCTGGCCAATGAAGAGCAAATCCGTCAGATCCTTCAAAACCTGCTGACCAACGCCCTTCAGTCCATGGACGGGAAGGGTCAAATCGGTCTGGAAATCCGGACCGTGCGGCTGGAAGATGAAAAAGAGTATGCCGAAATCAAAGTCACGGACGACGGATGCGGCATTGAAGAAAAGGACCAAAAAAAGATTTTTGAACCGTTCTTTACCAACAAGGAGCGGGGAACGGGGCTGGGTCTGGCGATTGTCAACCGCATTGTGGACGGCTACCGCGGCAGGATCGCGATACAGAGCGCCGTCCATGAGGGGACGACGATCACGGTTTGGCTGCCCTGCCGGTAAGATCAAAGGAGCGCAAGCATGGCGAAAATACTGGTTCTGGATGATGATCAGGGGATGAGAGAGTTCATGGAAATCATGCTGGCCAAAGAAGGGTATGACGTCACCTGTACGGGCAAACCCGAGAAGGCGATCAGCCTGTGCCGCAAAACCGCTTATGATCTGGTGATTACGGATCTGAAAATGCCCAAAATCGACGGCATCGAATTTTTGAAAACCATCAAGGAACACCGGCCGGAAACCGTGGTCATCCTGATTACCGCCTATGCTTCCGGCGAGACGGCCGTCAATGCCATGAAAGAAGGCGCGTATGATTACGTGGAAAAAAGCGGCAACATCGACGAATTGAAGCAGGTTGTCCGACAGGCCCTGTTAAAGCAGGGATCGCTGAGCGAGGGACAGACGTTGAAAGAAAATCCGGCGGCCCAGACTTCGTTTTGCGGCATGATCGGGACCAGCCGGGAGATGGCCAAGGTCTTCGCGACCATTCGCAAGGTGGCCGATACCCCGGCCAATATTCTGATTCTGGGGGAAAGCGGGACGGGCAAGGAGCTGGTCGCCCGCGCCATTCACGAAAATTCGTCCCGCGCCTCGATGCCGTTCATGGCCATCAACAGCGGCGGAATTCCGGAAAACCTGCTGGAAAGCGAGCTGTTCGGCTATATGAAGGGTTCCTTTACCGGCGCCTACGGCGACCGGGCGGGCCTGTTTGAACTGGCCCGGGGCGGAACGGTTTTTCTCGATGAGATCGGAGAGCTTCCGCCCGTCCTGCAGGTGAAGCTTTTGAGAGTGGTGCAGCAGAAGACCTTTCGCCGCATCGGGGGAGAAAAGGATATTACGGTGGACGTGCGCATCATCTCCGCCACCAATCAGAACCTGAAGGAAAAAGTCGCCAGGGGGGCTTTCCGCGAAGATTTGTATTTTCGCCTCAATGTCATTCCGATTCACATGCCGCCGCTTCGGGAGCGAAAAGAAGATATTCCGCTTTTGACCCGGCATTTTATCGAAAAATACGCGCGCGAATTCGGCAAGGAAGTGCGGACGATTTCTTCCTACGCCATGGAGCTGTTGATGGAATATCCGTTTCCCGGAAATATCCGCGAACTGGAAAACATCATCGAACGGGGCGTGGCGATGGAGACTTCCAACATCATTCTGCCTGAAAATCTGGCGCTGGCGGCGGACGCGGACACGCCGGGAGGGCCGACCGAGCTGCCCCTTCCCGATACGGGCATCGATCTGAACGCGGAGATGAACCGCATCGAGAAAAGAGCCATCGAAAAGGCGCTGCGGAAGACCAAGGGCATCAAAACCAAAGCGGCGGAGCTGCTGGGCGTTACCGGCGATTCCCTGAAATACCGGATCGAAAAGCTGGGCATTGAGTAGCCCGGGAAGGTGAAAAAACATGATAGCGAGATTAATTGAAGTGCGAGAAACAAAAAACAGAGGCAGAGGAGTTTTTGCGAAAGAATTCATCCCCAAAGGCACGATTATCTGTTTTGAATGCCGTCAGTGCCGTGTGCTGACCGCCGATGAACTGGGCTTTTATCAGATGAGCGAAAAAGAGAAGATGGCTCTTTTGGACTGGGCGTACCGGAAGGAAGACGGGACGTTTGTCGCCCCTTGCGATGAGACGAGGTACCTCAACCATTCGTGTAATGCCAATATCCTCGGTACCGACTACGGGTTTGATATCGTGGTTGAAAATATCCGGAAAGGCGAAGAGGCGACTTACGATTACCGCGATTTTTACGATGAGGTAAAGATGCCCTGCTATTGCGGCGAGAAAAATTGCTGTAAGGTGGTTGATTTCAAGCACCCGATTTCAGAGGAGCTGAGACATTTCTGGGCGGTGAAAGTTAATGCCGCATTGAAATTGGTGAATCAAGTCAGCCAGCCGCTTAAAGAGGAGCTGAAGAAAAAATCTATCTTCCTGCCGCTTCATCCGTGAGCCGGCAGCAACAGTTTCTAAGTGTGGGACAGAGGGCAGAGTGGCTGTAAGCCGAAAGGTTGAAGAGAGGAAGCCCCGTCAACGTTGCGACCAAGGGCATCAAAACCAAAGCGGCGGAGCTGCTGGGTGTTACCGGAGATTCCCTGAAATACCGGATCGAACAGCTGGGCATGGAGCAGAAAAAGAGCGCTTTTTGATCAACCGCTGTTTTTCCGGCGGTTGAGCTCCGCGGAATAAGCGGCGATCAGGTCGTCGTGGCGAAGCACGCCCAACACAATATTGCCGTCGTCGGGGCGAGACCGGCATCAAAGGGGCGATCAGTCCGCAGCCCTGCGTCATCTCCAGGCACATGAGCATCAGGCCGATGCCGAGCTTACTCACTGACCGGGAGGTCCATTTCCTTCACGGCCAGCTCCTGGTATGCGTGGGTGAATTTGTGGCAGAAGGCGTCCCAGCGACGGCAGATATCGATCGTGGCCTCATCCATCCCAAACAGGTGCGGATGCGCAACCAGCGCTTGAATTTCTTCCGCCATCTCCCGAACCTGCGCCGGGTCCAGTCCCTGCAGAATTTCAGCGACGAATTCCTCCGGCTTGTACCAGCCGGCCGCCTTTTGCAGGTCGCGGTGGATCTGCGTTAAAAGAACATTGCGGGGACCTTCCCACAGTTCATTGATGGCCGAATCGCGGTACAGGCGGGGCAGCGAGGAGAAATCCTCCATCACACCGTGGCCGCCGAAAAGCGACATGGCTTCGCGGATGACGTCGGTGCAGTCCCAGGAGGCGGCAATCTTCTGCAGCATGATCAGTTCGCGAACATTGAAGCGGTTTCGTCGGGCATGCAGCGGTTCGTCGCCGCCCTGGCTGCCCTTCAGGCCGCCTTCCAGTTTCAGGAAATCTCGGTAGAGTTTGAAAGCGCCGGCGGTGGTCCGGCGGGTGGTTTGCCGGATTCTGTCGAGCTGGACGGTGACCAGAGGAAATTGATTCAGCCGAAGGCCGAACGCGTCGCGGAATGAAACATATTTTTCCGCTTCCCGCACGGCCCGCGTCATGTACGCCGCGGCGGAAAGCCCCACCGTCAGACGCGAATAGGTGAGCACAATGCCGACCACGTTGGCCACGCCCTTGTCCAGGGGGCCCACCGGATAGGCGATCGCGCCCTGGAAGGTGAGTTCGGCCGTCGTCAGTTCGCTGGTGCCCATCTTCCACTTGATCCGGTCGATGGTGCAGCCGTTGCGGATTTCCTTTTCCTTGTTTCCCGGCAGCCAGGACGGCACGACAAACAGCCCCACCTTTTCGGAACCGACAGGCTTGGCCGTCACGACGGCGTAATCCGCGTGCGTGGCCGAGCAGAAAAATTTTGTCCCGTAGAGTTTCCAGATACCGTTTTCGTTGACGGCTTCCAGAACATTGGACGGCACGTCCGATCCGCCCTGGATTTCGGAGAGGTACTGGGCGCCGATGGCAAAATAGCCGTCGATGCCTTCCTTGCAGTGGCGGAGGATTTCCTTCGTTTCCGGCGAATCGGCGTATTTGGCGAGCAGTTCGACCAGGCCTTCCGTGCAGGTGACGGGGCAACCGATGCAGGCTTCGCCGTTCTGGTAAATGATGAACATCTTGATCAGCTTGACCCAGGGAGAGGTTTTGTCCGCAAAAAATGCCTCCGAAAAAATCTCTCTTTCCATGATTTCCGTGTCATGGGGCCGAACAATGCGGTCAATGCGGTTGTGGTGCCCGTCGTAATGGAGCATATAGGGGCGCTCCTCCGGACGGGCGATCCGCTCGGACATGTCCCGCCAGCGAAACGATGCTTTCCGGGAGACGGCGCGTGCTTCGGCATCCACCGTCTGCCGGAGGTCGCCGGTAAAATGGCGCACGACTTTCTGAATGAACGGATCATCGGCGTAGTAATCCACCCCCTGGCGCCAGGCCAGAAAGTCATTGAAGCTGTAGGGGTTGTTTCGATCTGCAAATGACATGTGTAAACCTCCTCCTGTTGTCTTCCGTAAACCGGTTTGCCCGTTAAAGGGTTGTCAGGGCCGCGCCCTGCGCTGCTATATAGAACCGGAGTTTGCTTCGTCAAGTTTTTTCCAATTCGTTCAGGAGGGCTTTTCGGCAGCGGGTTGCGGATTAAAAATCTTTAATCCGGAAGCCGTTGAGATCTCCCCTCCAGGGTTCTTCCGCCAGGTCCACGCGGTCCACGCGCGCGTGCGGCGGTCCCTGGCGGCACCACGCCAGCATCCGGTCCACGCTTTCGTCTTCACCTTCAAAAAGGGCTTCGACGCGGCCGTCTTCCCTGTTGCTCACCCATCCGGCAAGGCCGAGACTCAGCGCGGTTCGCAGCGTTTCCGCGCGAAAGAAAACCCCCTGAACACGACCTGAAATCAAAACATGCGCTCTTTTCATGACAAACCCTTTAAGGGGCGGCCAGGCAAGAATGGTCCGTCTTTCACGCCGGCCGGCGGATCGGCCTGCCGGCCATGGTTAAAAATTCTTCTTCGCTGATGACGGGGATGTTTTGTTTCCTGGCTTTTTCCAGTTTTGACCCCGGTTCTCGGCCCGCGACCACGTACGAGGTTTTGCCCGTCACGGAGGAGTGGACGACGCCGCCCAGAGACTCAACGACGGCCTTGGCCTCGTTTCTCCCCATGCTTTCCAGGGAGCCGGTGAAAACAAACGATTTGCCCTGCAGGCCCGTCTGGGCCGGGGGGACCGGTGCTTGGGGGGACAGGCCGGCCCGCTGAAACTTTTCCAGAACGATCCTGTTTTTGGCCTCCGCAAAAAATTCCAGAATGCTCTGGGCGATTTCCGGTCCGATTTCATGGATCGCCGTCAATTCTTCACGACCGGCGCTCATCAGGGCTTCCAGGCTGCCGAAATGGTGGGCCAGTAACTTGGCGGTCCGTTCGCCGACGTGGCGGATGCCGAGCGCGAAGATAAACTTGTCCAGCGCGGGGGTCCTGGAGCGTTCAATGGCGTCAAGAAGATTCTCCGCGGATTTTTCCGCCTGCCGATCCAGCCCCAGCAGCTGTTCTTTCGTTAAGAAATACAAGTCCGCCGGATCATTGATGAGCTTCGCGTCAAAAAGCTGAGCGGATAATTTTTCTCCCAGACCTTCAATATCCATCGCGCCGCGCGAGGCGAAATGCCGGATATGTTCTTTCAACTGCGCGGGACAGGACAGATTGACGCAGCGGTGGGCGGCTTCACCGGCCTGACGGACGATTTCCGAACCGCACTCCGGACAGGCGCGCGGCATGCGGAATTCCTTTTCCCGCCCCGTTCTTTTGGACAGAATGACGCTGACGACTTCCGGGATCACGTCTCCCGCGCGCTGAATCAGAACCGCGTCGCCCACGCGGATGTCCTTTTTCAGGATTTCATCCTCATTGTGCAGCGTGGCCCGGCTGACCAGAACACCGCCGACATTGACCGGTTCCATCACGGCGACGGGCGTCAGCGTTCCCGTTCTTCCCACCTGAACGATAATGTCCTGGATCACCGTGGCTGCCTGTTCGGCCGGAAATTTGCAGGCCAGCGCCCAGCGGGGAGAGCGCGATACGCTGCCCAGAAGGGCTTGGAGCTCCAGGCGGTTGACCTTCAGCACGACGCCGTCGATGTCGTAGGGGAGACTCGAGCGGATCGAAGCAATATGTTCAAAATAGGCGATGCACGCGTCAATGTCCGACGCCTGCCGGATGAGCGGATTGACCGGAAATCCCCAGGCGGCAAGCGTTTGGATGATTTCCCAATGGCTGCCGAAGGCCGCATTGCCGGCCGAACCGACGCCGTAGAGAAAAATATTCAAAGGACGGCGGGCGGTGATTTTTGGATCCAGCTGGCGAAGAGATCCGGCGGCGGCGTTGCGCGGATTGGCAAAAGGAGCTTCGCCTTCCTCCACCCGGCGACGGTTGAGCTTTTCAAACGGTTCCTTTTCCATGTAAACTTCCCCGCGGACCTCGATGAATTCCGGGATGGTATGAGAGGCGCAGGTCTTCATTTTCAGGGGCAGGGAAGCAATGGTTTTGAGGTTTTGCGAAACGTCTTCGCCTACGGCGCCGTCGCCGCGCGTCGCGCCGCGGCGGAACTGTCCGTTTTCGTAAATCAGATTTACGGCCAGGCCGTCCAGTTTGGGCTCCGCCACGTAATCCACGCGCTCAACCTTCGCCAGCCGGCGGATGCGCGAATCGAAGTCCCTGATTTCTCCGGCGCCGAATGCATTGGCCAGGCTGAGCATGGGTTGAGGGTGCGTGAAGGGGGCAAATTTGGAAAGCGGGGCGGCGCCGACGCGCTGCGTCGGAGACGAGGCCAGCTCATCGTCCGGATAGCAGGCTTCCAGGTTCTGCAGCTCCTTCATCAGGCGGTCGTACTCGGCGTCGGATATTTCCGGCGCGTCCTGCTGGTAGTAGCGCGCGCTGTGATATTCGATGGTTTTGCGCAGTTCGGAAATGCGCTGGTGAGCGGCTTCCTTGTCCATGATTTTACTTGGAGAATCTTCCCGTCCGGCCATGATTCGAATTCTAGCCCGCCTTTTGATCAAAGTCAATTCAAAAGCACGCGGGCGGCCGTTCTTTGATAAATAACACTTGTAATTTTTTCGTCTACCCGCTAAGAAATCCAGCAAGATCATGAAGGAAAATAAAGTCAGGATAGGCGTGTTGTCCGACACGCATGTTTATGGTTTTGATCGGCACCTGAAGCAAATTGTCGACGAGCATTTTTCTGATGTTGACCTGATTTTTCATGCCGGCGATCTGGTGGATTTATCCGTTCTGGAGCTTTTCGGCGAAAAGGACGTGAAGGCGGTTTTCGGCAATATGGACGGCCGGCGGGTCAGAGAACAGCTGCCCGAACAGCTGACGATGGATTTTGGCGGGTTTCGCGTCGCGCTGATTCACGGATGGGGGTCGCCCGCGGGCATGGAAAGAAAACTGGCCGACAGGCTGGGGAAGGTGGATTGCATCGTTTTCGGCCATACGCATTACCCGGTCAACAGGAAAATCGACGGCATTTATTTTTTCAATCCGGGTTCCGCGCTGGATCAGCGGTTTGCCGAACACCGCAGCGTCGGAATCCTGGAAGTGGGGACTGAAATCAACGGCAGAATTATCCATCTCAAATAGCGGGATTCAAAGAGATCGGGGATTGAAACAATGGAAACGATGTGCGCGCCGTGGCGAATGGAGTATCTCATGTGTGAAAAACCGGAAGGATGCGTGTTTTGTAAAAGGTCTCTTCGCTGCGAAGATTATGTTTTGTTTGACGGAAAGACCTGCTTTGTCATGCTGAACCGTTACCCGTATGTCAACGGCCATTTGATGATTATTCCGATTCGCCATCTGGGCGACATTGCCGGATTGACCGTGGGGGAGAGGGAAGAAATTTTCAGCCTGGTGGACATCTCCGTCAAAGTTCTGAAGGAGGCGATGAATCCCCAGGGCTTTAACATCGGCATGAATCTGGGCAAAGCAGCCGGCGCGGGGATTGCCGAACATGTCCATGTTCACGTCATTCCCCGCTGGGAAGGCGATACCAATTTCATGAGCGTCGTCGGCAATGTCCGCGTCATTCCTCAGGACCTGGCCACCACCGCCGCGACATTGATTCCCCTGTTTGAAAAATATTGCCCGGAGGTTTAAAACGCGATGAAGATATTCTATTTAATCCTCACCATTGTCTTTGCTTTTTTTATCGTGACCTTTTCACAATTCAACGCGGCGCCGGTGACCATAAAATATTATTACCTTCAGGATCTGGTCGTTCCGGCCTACATGCTCATTTTTGTCGCCCTGCTGGTGGGCGTTGTCATTACCGGTTTTTTGGGCGTTGTGGAAAGATTTCGGCTCAACCGCACCATTTCCAAACAAAACAAGGTGATTCGCGATTTGCGCAAAGAGCTGAGGGAACACGAAGCCCCTCCGATGATTGAGGAACGCAAGAAAACACCCGCTCCTCCGGCATGACCACAGAAACAAAATTTTTTGCCGACGCAACGCTTGCCGGTCTGGCCCGATGGCTCAGACTGCTGGGCTTTGATACGGTCTGCTTTCAGGGAAAGGCGGGCCGGCCGTTGATGCGGCAGGCGGCGGCCGAAGGCCGGATTTTGCTCACCCGAAGAAGAGACCTCCTGGAGCGGCAGTTTTCCGGGCGTCTGATCCTGCTGCCGGGAACCACCGCGGTGAAGCAGCTTTCTTTTGCGCTCGGGAAGCTGTCGCTGGAAATCCAGGCTCAAAACCTTTACACGCTTTGTCTTTCCTGCAATCAAAAACTGATTTCCCTGGAGCGGGAAAGCGTTCGGGATCTGGTGCCGGAATATGTTTTTGAACATTGTTCGGTATATACCCGGTGCCCCCAATGCCGGAAAATCTTCTGGCCGGGAACACACCGGCGAAACGCCCTGCAATTTTTGAAAGACAACGGCTTTGATGTGACCTAAACCGGAAAAGCCAAAACCAAAACATCCAGCCGGCGCATCGATATTCTGGATTAGAGACTCCTCTCACCCTCCCCCGGCCCCTCCCATCGAGAGCTTTGAATAACGGCCGTTTTTGTCATTTCGACCGAAGGGAGAAATCTTGAACAAACGGCCATCCTGAAGATTTCTCGTCGCTCACGCTCCTCGAAATGACATTTTTCAAAGCTCTCCCATCAAGGGTGGGGAGGAACGGAAGATTCTTAAAAAGAGGTTTTTTTAATGGTTTCCGATGGCTTCGCGCAGTTTGGCCGCCAGATCTTTCATCAAAAACGGCTTCTGAATGAAAAGCACCCCCTCGTCCAGAACGCCCTGGCGCGCGATGACATCGGCGGGGTACCCGGACATAAAAAGTTTCCGGATATTCGGATGGAGGGACGCAATGCTTTGGGCCAGGTCCCGTCCGTTCATTTCGGGCATGACCACGTCGGTGATCAGAAGATGAATTTCGCCGGTGTGGTTGCGGGCCAGTTCAATCGCTTCCGCCGGTTTGCCGGCTGACAACACGGTGTAGCCGAGGCGATGGAGCATCATTCCTGTCATTTCCAGGATCGCAGGTTCGTCCTCAACCAGCAAGATGGTTTCATTTCCGGTGACGGCTGCCGCGCTTTCCTTCCCGGTCGGTTCCGCCAAGGCTTCAGGATGCCGGGGCAGGTAGATTTTGAAGGTCGATCCCCGGCCCGGTTCGCTATAGACGTTGATAAAGCCGTTGTGTTGCCTGACGATCCCGTACACGGTGGACAACCCAAGGCCGGTGCCCTGGCCCACACCCTTGGTCGTAAAGAAAGGTTCAAACAATTTATCCAGCGTTGATTTATCCATGCCGCAGCCGTTGTCGCTGACCGAGAGCGTCACATAGTCACCGGCAATGAACCCTTTGTGATCGGCGCAGTAGTTTTCATCGAGTACGGTGATTTCCGTTTCGATAGTGATCCTGCCGACGCCCCCGATTGCGTCCTTGGCGTTGACGCAAAGGTTGGCGAGGATCTGATCAATCTGGCCGGGGTCCATCCTGACCGGCGCCACATTTTTGCCCGGCAGCCAGGCGATCTCGATGTCCTCGCCGATGAGCCGCCGGAGAATTTTCAGCATCCCTTCGACGGTCTCGTTCAGATCGAGCACTTTCAGCGAAACGGTCTGCTTGCGCGCGAAGGCCAGCAACTGACGAGTGAGATTGGCCGACCGTTCGGCGGCTTTCCGGATTTCCTGCAAGTCCTTATACAGAGGTTGGGCCGGTTCCACCCGCGTCATGCCTAAGTCCACGCGACCCAGGATGACGGCGAGCATATTGTTGAAATCATGGGCAATGCCTCCGGCAAGACGTCCCACGGATTCCATCTTCTGCGACTGGGTCAACTGTGCCTGCAGCTTTTCCTTTTCCTGCTCTTCACGCCGGCGAGCCGTGATGTCTCCGATGAAACCTTCCAGAAAGAGCAGATCCCCCGCCGGATCGAAAACGCCGCGTCCGCGTTCCAGTACCCATCGGGTTTCTCCGGAAGCGGCGACGATCGGATACTCTTCTTCGAAGAAATCTTTTCGCCGGATCGTCTCCTGCCGCTTTTCTCTCAAGGGTTCGCGGTAATCCGGACGAACGATCTCGTTGTAAGTGATTTTGTTGCTCAGGAAATCGGAGGCTGGAAAGCCGGTGACGTCGGCGCACTGTTCGCTGATGAACGTCATCGTCCATTCGTGGTCATTCGCGCAGCGGTAAACGAATCCGGGAAGATTGCTGATCATCGTGGCCAGCGCCCGCTCCCGTTCTTTCATCTCTTCGGCCGCGCATTTTTGCTCGGTGATGTCCATTACCGAAATAATGCCGGCGGGCTTTCCGTTGAACACGATGGTTTCGCCCGAGAGGTCGCCCCATTTGACCGCCCGGTCTTTACAGACAATTTTAAACTGGTAGCGAGGAGTCACGGATTCGCCGCTCTGCCGTTTCCGGCCCCGCTCCATGACGATATGCCGGTCGTCGGGGTGGACAAAGTCCCAGAAATTCATGGAGAGGAGTTCCGTGGTGCTGTAACCGGTGATCTCCGCCGCCGCGGGATTAGCGTAGATCCATTTGTCGTTCTGGTAGAGCATGACGGCTGTCGGAGAGGATTCCGTGAGGATTCGGAATCGTTGTTCGCTCTCCTGCAGGGCGGCCTCCGCCCGCCGGCCTTCGGTGACGTCCAGGAGGGATGAAAAGAATCCTTTTACCTCCCCGCCGCCGCAATGCGGTTCATAATGCACGCGGAGGGTTCTTTCCCGGCCTTCCCGGTCGGTGACTTGATTTTCATAAGTTACCCGCTGCCCGTCGAGAGCCTTTTTGATGTTTGCGGAGATCCTGGCATACTCCTCCGGTTTTAAAATTTCGGAAACTCTTTTTCCGATCGCCTCTTCCGGCCGGATGTCATGCCACCACGCGTAGGCGCGGTTCACAAAAACGTATCGCTCCTCTTTGTCGATGTAAGAAATGAGCAGCGACACGCCGTTCAGGATGCTCTCGAGTATCGCGGCCCGCTCCCGCAGAGTGCCGTCGGTGCCGGCGCCCCGGTCTTTTTTGTCGGTTCGGCGTTCCATTTTTGTCAGAAGGTTTTTCTAATTCCCAGTTTACCATAAAGAGGGCAGTGTCCCGATATCACGCTGGAGAGCAGCATGCCGGCAAGGACGGCAAGAACAATGCCTGCGATTCCGCTGATCCACCCCGCGATATTGGCGATGATCAAAAGAACGGCAATGACGAGACGAACGATCCTGTCGATGGTCCCCACGTTTCGATCCATTGGCTCTCCTCCTTATAAAAATGAAGTGGTTGGGTGATCTACAGCAATGTCGCGCAATCCCTCTCGTCGCCCTGAATTTTCTCCATGGTGTGCGCAAGCGCGGGCATAACGACGGAAAGATTTTCTTTTGCGCCTCTGGGGCTGCCGGGCAGGTTGATGATCAGGGATCGTCCGCGGATGCCGGCGACAGCGCGGGAGATCATGGCGTGCGGGGTGACTTTCATGCTGGAAGCCCTCATGGCTTCGGCCATTCCGGGAATTTCCCTGTCCAGAACTTTCAGCGTGGCGTCCGGCGTCAGGTCGCGCGGGCTTACGCCCGTGCCGCCGGTCGTCAAAATCAGGTCCAGTCTTTCAACATCCGCCAATTGAACAATGGCTTGGGCAATTTGATCGATTTCGTCGGGGATGATCATGGTTCTCTTGATGGAGACAGCGGCGCCCGCCAGCAGTTCGGCGATGACGGGGCCGCTTTTATCTTCCCGTTTACCCTGTGAGCCCTTGTCGCTCACCGTGATGATTCCGGCAGAGAACATTTAACCTTCCGCTTCTTTTTTTGATTCGGCGATGATCTTGTCCGCGATGTAGGAGGGGACTTCTTCATAGTGCGAATCGGTATACGTGAAGTTGCCCCGCCCGCTGGTCATGGAACGAAGATCCGGCGCGTACTTCAGGATTTCCGCGAGCGGCACCTGGCCTTTGATCACCTGGTTGGAGCCGTTGGTGTCCATACCCAGCACGCGCCCGCGGCGGCTGTTGAGATCGCCGATGACGTCGCCCATGTATTCATCGGGCACTTCAATGGAAATGTTGACAATCGGTTCCAGAAGAATCGGCTGGCACTCCATGACGCCTTTCTGAAAAGCCATGGACCCAGCGATTTTAAAGGCCATTTCCGAAGAATCGACGGTATGGTAGGAACCAAAAACCAGAGAGATGCGAAAATCCACGACGGGGTAGCCGGCGATAACGCCTTTGGCCGCCGCTTCCTGAATCCCTTTGTCAACCGCAGGGCGGTATTGGGCGGGAATAACGCCGCCGACGATTTTATCCACGAACTCATAGCCCGCGCCGCGCGGCAGCGGCTCGATATCGATCGTGCAATCGCCGAACTGACCGCGTCCGCCGGACTGCTTCTTGTAACGACCCTGAACGTTGGTCTTGCCTTTGATGGTTTCCAGATAGGGGACTTTCGGCGTGTTCAGATTGACTTCAACGCCGAATTTTCTTCTCATTTTTTCAATGTTGACTTCAATATGCACCTGGCCCATTCCGGAGAGAATCATCTCCTTGGTCTGGGCATTGCGGGAGAAGACGATGGTCGGGTCTTCTTCCGTCAGGCGGTGAATCGAGGAAGCGATTTTATCCTCATCCCCCCGGGATTTCGGCTCCACGGCAAAAGACATGATCGGCGGCGGAACGGCGACTTTTTCAAAAATAATGGGGTATTTCTCGTTGCACAACGTGTCTCCCGTGACGGTTTCCTTTAATTTGGCGACTCCGGCGATATCGCCCGGGATCAGCGCTTCCGCCTGTTTCTGGTTTTTTCCTTCCAAAAAGAAAATATGACCGAATTTTTCCGTGATTTTTCTCGTGGAATTATACACGGCCGAATCGGAATTGAGCTTTCCGGAATAGACCCGGAACAGCGTCAGCCTGCCCGCGTAGGGATCGGCGATGGTTTTGAAAACAATGGCCGAGAAAGGGGCGTCTTCCGACGGTTGCCTTTCTTCAACCGTATCCGTACCGGGCTTTTTGCCTTTCACGGGGCCCCGGTCAACGGGAGAGGCGAAGGAACTGGCGGCCAGATCCGCGAGCAGGGTAACGCCGATGCCTTTGACGGCTGAACCGCAAATCACCGGAACGATGCCGCCCGACAACACACCCTTTCTTAAGCCGGATTTGAGCTCCTCGGCGGAAAGCTCGCCGGCTTCCAGGTATTTATTCATCAATTCATCGTCGGCTTCGGCAATGTCTTCCACCATCGATGATCGAAGCGCGCCTGCTTCCTGGGCCAGATCGGATGGAATATCCACGGCTTTTCCCACGCCTTTGTTGTCGGCGAAGGTGTAAGCCTTCATGGCGATCAGATCCACGATGCCCTGAAACTTGTCTTCCGCGCCGATGGGCAGGCAGACCGGGGTGCCTTTCTTTTTCAGTTTGGTTTTGATGCTTTCCAGCACCTTGTTGAAATCGGCTCTTTCGCGGTCCATGCGATTGATGAAAATCAGGCGGGGCAGGGAATATTCGTCAGCGATTTCCCATACTTTCTGCGTCTGGAATTCCACGCCTCCCACGGAGTCGATGACCACGACCGCATTGTCCACAACGCTCAGGGAACACTTGATGTCAAACGTGAAATTGGAATCGCCCGGAGTGTCGATGATATTGATTTTATGCTTGTCCCATTCGAAAAAGTTGGCCGCCGACGAGATTGAAACATGTTTTTTCTGCTCTTCAGGCTCATAGTCCATGGTGGAAGAGCCGTCGTCCACACGGCCCAGCCGCTCGTTTTTTCCGGAAACATACAGAAGGGATTCACAAAGAGAGGTTTTGCCCGTGCCGCCGTGGCCGATGACGGCCAGATTTCTAAGTTGTTTGGATTCGTACTTTGCCATGAAAACTCCTTTCCATTATCTCAACAGGATCAGCAAAAGATCTGATGAAACGGGTCATTGCAGAATGCGCGCTGTATTAGCGTATCCGGCAAGTAAAATCAAGATAATTTTCAACTTCTGGCGATTTCAGGGAGCTTCTCTGGCCTGCGCAAAGACCAATGGGAAATCATCTTTTCAGAAGATTTTTTTCGCCCAGCATCATGGGATAAAAGACTGCAAATACGCACAGAAACAGCGCAAGTCCAAAGGACAGGGCAAACCAGATAATCTGCGGCAGGGAAAAGCCGTGGCCGTGCATTCTGGACATGAAGATTCGATAAACCGGCCCCGCCTCCAGCATGATGACCAGGGCAATCAGGCCGAAGGAGAGCAGCATGAACAGGACGCCGCCGAAGCTGGTGGCTGTAAGCGCCGGATTTTCCGACTTGAAGTTCGGGTAGCGGGCGCCCAGGCCCACGGACAGTCCGACGATGGCCGGGACCAGAAAGAAGACGGTGACGATGGACAGGAACATCATGAAAGGCGTCACGCCGAGGAGGAGATTGGAAGCGATGATCAGGACTTCCGAAAGGATCAAAAGCGGGATGCAGTAGAGAAAAAACTTGATCCAGAGAAAGGTTTTCATGGAAACCGGCGCGGATTGAATGATCCAGAAAGCTTCTCCTTCCATGCTGACCGCGGGAAAAACGAAGCGTGCGGCAATGGCCGAAAGCACGAAAGCGGCCAGCCCCACATTCAGAAAAGAAAACACATTCTGGAGATAAATCGTTTTCATGGGCGATTTATCCAGGGGCAGGACGGAGAAATTGTAGAGATAGACGACGATCAGGGCGCAGATCAAAAAGAGCTGCGGCCACTGCGTCGAATCCCGGAAGAAGGAGCGGATTTCCTTGACGGCGAAGGCTTTCGCGGGCCGTGAAAGAAAATTCAGAAGCGTTTCCCAACTGTATCCGTGAAATTTCACGGGCGTAAAAAGCCGTTTGGACGTTGTCTGAGCGCGGGAAAACCCCCGAAAATAGAGGACGCCCGCGGCGGTTTGGGTAAAAAACATCAATGAAAAAAAGCAGCTTGCCGCAAGGGCCAGGTTGAAAAGCGACGGCCCCCATTCCCTTTTCAGGGCCAGGCGCACCGCATCCGTGATCCAGGTGGTGGGGAGCCATGGCCAGTCCAGCGCCTGCATGGAGTTCAGGTACAGAACGACCGAAGCAAAGCTGTCCGGGTTGACCAGCTGCTCCGGACGAATCAGGCGCAGAACCAGCACGAGGAGCAGCGCCAGACCTACGCCCAGAATGACGAAAAGGGTTCGGATTTTTCCGGCGGGAAGAACCGCCGCGCCCAGAAGCACCAGCAGGCTGCTTGCCGCGGAAGCCAGCAGGCACAGACAGACGACGGCGCAAAGCGCGATGGGGTAAAAGGCAAGGCCGGCCTGATAGGTGAGGCCGTAGGACAGGAAAATGGGAAGGCTGAAGGTCGCCACCATCCAGGAAGAATCGAACGTGCTGCCCAGCCAGCGCGACAGGAACGTATCCCCGACGCCGACCGGCATGGAATGCAGCAGGGACAGGTCCCGGCTTAAATACATGTGCGACAGGCTGTTGATGATGCTGCTGAACAGCAAAAGGGTGAAGAAGGTGATGATCATCATGGACAAAAGCTTCATGGCCAGGATGTCGCCGAAATCCTGAACGTTTTGAAAATATCTCAGGACGCGGTAAAAAATGGCAAAGGCGCCGGCCCAGAACGTGACGCCGATCAGGGAAAAAAGGACCAGTCGCGACCGGTTCCCGTTTTGTTCATTCGGTTTCAGTCCGTTTCGGGCGGACAGCAGTCTCGGTTTCAGCAATATCCATACGGTGCTTTGCATAGGCTTACAATTCCCGGACCAGCGTCAGAAAAACTTCTTCCAGGCGGGCTTCGCCGGTTTTGGCGGCCAGATTCAGCTCGGCGACCGTTCCCTGCGCGAGAAGCGTTCCCTTGTGAATCACGCCGATCCGGTCGCACAAGTCCTCAGCCAGGCTGAGCGTGTGCGTGGACACGAAAACCGTCACGTTTTGCTGGGCCAGCCCCTTCAGGATATCCCTGACCATTCGCACCGCTTCCGGGTCCAGCCCGACCATCGGTTCGTCGATGACCATCACCCGCGGGTCGTGAAGCAGCGCCGCGGCAATGATCAATCGCTGCTTCATGCCGTGGGAATACGCCTCGACGATTTCGTCTTTCCATTGCCAGAGAGCAAACCGTTCCAGCAGTTCCGGGGCTCTGCGGGAGAAAACCCGGAGATCGACGCGGTACAAATCCGCGATGAATTTCAAAAACTCCATGCCGGTAAGCTTTTCGTACAAAAACGGCCTGTCCGGAACAAAACCGATGATCTTTTTAGCCCCAACGGGATCCCGGCTCATGTCGATCCCGCCGATGAGAATTTTCCCGTCGGTCGGTTCGATGATGCCGCCCATCATGCGGATGGTTGTGGTTTTGCCCGCGCCGTTGGGGCCGATGAAGCCGTAAATTTCTCCGGCGGCCACCTCCAGGTTCAGGCGGTTGACGGCCAGCGTCGTTTTAAAATCCTTGGTCAGGTTGATCAGTTTAATCATTCTTGTAAGAGAGAACCTCCAGGGTTATTTTGCCCATGACGCCCAGCAGGTCCAGCTGCTCGGCGCCTTCGCCGCGCGCCAGGCGAATATGCGTGACGTCCGCCGGAATCTGGTCAAAAACGGCGTCGGCTGTCACCCACCGGCCCACGTAAGCCGTGTTCCAGGCGTGGTAATAAAAACGGCCTTTCAAATACACCAGGCCGGTTTCCATTTGAACGGGAACGTCTGCAGCCCGAAGCAGCGCGGCGGTGAGCACCGCGTGCTCATTGCAGTCACCCGCCTTGTTTTTCAAAACTTCCAGGGCGTTGGGGACGGACAGGACCGGCTTCTTTTCGACGTTGCGGTAAACCCAGTGCACAATTTTCCTGAGCCTGGCGGGTGGGCTGTCTTTCGGAGAAACGATTTTGGCCGCCTGCTTTTGAATTTCCGCGGCGTCGGACTGAACCAGCGGCGACGGCTGGAGATACTGTTGAAAGAGCTTCGGGCCGTTGTTCGGCTGGGCTGTGTCGGGCGTTTCCTCTTGAGTGATCGTTAAAACGCCGGAAGAAAATTTCTGCCTGCCGCCGGAAAGCATCAGGGGCAGGTTGTGAACGCCGCCAACCCGAATGACGATCTGTGTCAATGTGGAAGGTTCGGGCAGAATCCGGTTTGAGGCGATGGAAGCCATTTGCGAAAAGTCGGCAATGCCTTCCGCCGAGATGCCTTCGCGCGCCTTTTGGGCATCCACCTTTTCCATGGACAGACCCAGCATGCCCGTTTCTTTCAGGATTTCACCGTCTTTGGCCAGCCAGGCGCAGTTTTGGGCGCCCATAAAGTCGGCGCAGAATTTTTGCGTCAAAATGCGCTTGCCCATGATCGGGATGACTTCATCGGCAAAGCGCGTGACCTTTACGCTGCGGAGGGCAAGCGTTGACGGGTCGAAGATGCTGAAGCTGCGGGTTTGGTCCTTTTCCAGCCCGCCCCGAAAGGCTGCTTCATAGATATTTCCGCTGATATGGGGAAGGTCCTTCAGGGGGAGAACGGTTTTCTTTTGGGCATGGGGCAGTCCCGCGAAGACGATGAGCCTGTCCTGACCTGCGTAGCCCCGGGCGGCAAAACGAAAAAGACTGGAGTTGAGCTCAAAATGGAAAGAGGAAAAGGTCATGTCGGGATTGAGCTCCGATTCGGTGGACAGATTCAGGGCCTGCACGACGCCCATGGTGTTGATCTGCATGGCGACGCTTTCCCGGGTCTGGAAGCGGCCGTTTTCCAGCCCGGTGAAGGTGCGGTGGATCACGCCGATTTTTTTTCTGTTCTGGTAGATGTTCATCCAGGATTCCGGCGAGCGGGTAATTTGAACTGTTTGCGGCCCGGGCGCCGCGGCCGGTTTTTCCCGGAAGAACTCCAGGCGATGAGCCAGCAGGCCGAGAAATACCACCGTGATGCCGATGCCCCAGATCCAATGCCACTTGATTTTTGTCATGCGCGCCAAACTTTCCCAGCCGTCACAGCCGGCAAAATACGACGTCAGTATATAGACAGGAACCGGCCGGGTCAACTATCAGTATTGGACCGGTATTGGACAATCTTGTTGACAGCGCCATCCATCCTTCGTATAGTTTCACCATGAAAAAACGAGGTCTGATCATTTTCGGAGGTTTGTGCCTGCTGCTTTCGTCCTGTGCCGGCTGGATGATGGAAGAACCTTCCTTGCAGCTTCGCCGGGTTTCGCTTCATCCCCGCTCCCTGACGGAGATTTATCTGGTCCTCGATCTGGACGTGCAGAATCCGAACCGATTCGATCTGACGATCCAGTCTTTTCAGTACAAGCTTTTCTTAAACGAGCGTGAAATCGGAAGCGGACGCCTGGAAAAGGAAGTCCGGATTCCCGCCGATTCCGCCGTCCGGGTTCAGGCGCCGGTCGTGGCCGGCTTCAAAAACTGGAACGAAAGCCTTCGGGCCGTGATCGCCGACAAGGGCATTCCCTACCGCATTGAAGGAGAGGCGAACGTCAGGACGGTTTTCGGAAGCAGGAACTACCCTTTTTCCAAAAGAGGAAAGATCGATTGAAGAGAAGTGAAGGAAAGATTCGCACGGTCAACGGCAGCCTCTGGTACAGGGTTCACGGGAAAGACGGGAAGAAAACGCCTATCCTCGTCCTCCACGGCGGCCCCGGCTTTTTAAGCATGGATGACGGTCTCGAGCCGTTGTGGAAAGACCGTCCGGTGTTTTTCTACGACCAGCTGGGCTGCGGCAAAAGCGACCGGGCCGCGAACAGAAATTTTTATTCGGTCGAGAATTATGTTGCGGAATTGGCGGAAGTTCGGGCCGCCTTAAAGCTTGACGACGTTTACCTGATGGGATTTTCCTGGGGATGCGCGCTGGCCTGTGCCTACCTGCTGTACGCGAGGCCTTCCGGTGTAAAGGGCGTGATGCTCTGCGCGCCGTATCTTTCTTCTCCGGCCTGGGATGCCGACCAGCGCCGGAATATCGCCCGGCTGCCGAAAGGCATTCGGGAAGCCATTGAGGAAGGTGAAAAAACGGGCAACTTCGGCGAGGCTTACGAATCGGCCATGATGGCCTACTACGACAGGCACGTCTGTCTGCTGAAACCCTGGCCCGAATCGCTTCAGAAGGCTTTTTCCGGCCTCAATCCGGATGTGTACAATACGATGTGGGGCAAAAGCGAATTTACGATCGCCGGAGCGCTCAAGGACTTTGATCTGACGCCGAGGCTCGGGGAAATCCGCGAGCCCGTCCTGCTCACCTGCGGGGACCGGGACGAGGCGGGCGTCAAAACGGTGAAGGATTTTCAGCAGCTCTTTCCCGACGCCCGCATGGCCGTCATTCCAAAGGCATCCCATCTGCATCAGATCGAACGCCCGAAAATCTTTGCCGCCGTGGTCGGGGATTTCCTGCAGGATGTCGATTGACGCTTCTTCTCGGAGATTGGAACATGAAAATCCGCCAGTGTTTTATGGGCGTCTTCCTTTTGCTCTTTTGCGCCGTTCTGACGGGCATGAGCCCGGTTGAATGCCGCGGGAAGTCTTCAGAAGCAGCGCCGGTTCAGATGGAATGGAAAGGGAATATTTCCAATCAAAAAGAACCGTTCATCAAAATCGTCGAAACACGGGAGGCATGGAACGATCTATGGCTCAGCGCCTTTGAAAAACCGGCGCCGGATATCGATTTTGATCGCTGCGTCGTGGCCTGCGTTTTCCTCGGACATCAGGCGGACTGGCTTTACTCCATCGGATTTGCAGAGCCTGTCCCGCGCGGCGATGTCTGGGTCATCTCCTACGGCCTGGCGGAAATCGTCCTCGATCTCGCCAAACCCTTTAAGGCCTCCGGACAATATGCCATGAAAGTATTTTCAAGGCACAAAGACGCCAAAATGATTCTGGAAGAATCTCCCGAATCAGCCCGGAGAAGATAATGCAGGCAAGGGAAATGGCCGCCACCTCTGTCGGAAGGAATGCCCTGACCGCGGGATTGCTCTGTCATGCCTCGGCGATTCTCGTCGGCATGATGACGGCATCCGGGGCGGATGTTTTTTTCAAGATCGTTTATCCGTTTTCCTGGGTTTTGATGACGCTCGGGGCTTACGCCGAATTGCGCCTCCGAAGCGGACGGCCCCTGAAGTCCTGGCGATTCTACGGCGCGGCAATGGCGTCCGTATTTCCGCTGCTGGGGCCGCCGGCAGTTTTTGGCCTGATCTACACCTGCCCGGAAGAAGGCAGGGAAGGGCAGGCCGGTCTGTCGGGATTTGTTGCGGCGCTACTCAGGCTTCGGGCCAACCTGCTTCTTCTTTTTGGTTTGAGCATGCTTCTTTTTCTGCTGTTCGCCGTTGTGACCGGCGCGGATGATCCGTATTTCAGAAGAAAATGAAAAGCGGGAGTTTCCATGAAAGCTTCTATGAGAACGAACAAAACAGCATTGCAGACGTGGGTGATGATGGTGGGTCTGATCGCGCTGCTGATCGTTGTGCCCGCCATGCTTTGGGCGGCCGATCCTTCCGCGCCCTGCGATAACGGGCCGAAGACGGAAATCTTCATTCAGACCGGGCATGCCGGTTCGGTGAATACGGTGGAATGGTCGCCCGACGGAAGGTTTATTCTTTCGGGAAGCAGCGACGGCGGCATCAAACTGTGGGACGCCCCAAGCGGCAGGCTGATTCGAACATTTGTGGAGGGCGAAGACGTCCGCTACGTTCAATTTCTGCCCGGCGGCAAGACCTTCTTTTCCGTGAATGAGAAAGGCGGCGTCGGGGTATGGAACATTGCCGGCGGCCGGCCAGTCCGGGGATTTTCCTTAAGCCGGGAAAAAGAGCCGGCGATCATCGATCCGGTTTCCTTTGACGGCTCCGTTGTAAGGGCCATCGTTTCCTCCAGACTTTACGCGGCGCAGCTTTCGGAGGGAAAAGCGTTGCCCCCGGAGCAACTGCCTGAAGGCGCGCCCGTCAAAAAATATTTTTCCGGATACGATTTCGGACACAAAAATCTGGTGACCGCGGACGGTAAAAGGATGCTTTCCGCCGTTCCCGAGGATCCGTCGGATATCCGGTTCAAAAAACTGATCCTGTGGGAGCTTTCCACGGGGAAAATTCTTTTTTCGCTGGACGGCCACAGCGACAGGATCGATGCCGTGGCCCTGTCACTGGACGAGTCCTATGCCGCGTCGGGCGGGCGGGACAAAACCGTCCGCGTTTGGGATTTAAAGACGGGGAAGGCCGTTGCCGTGTTGACCGGCCATCAGAAAGAAATCGAAGCGCTCGCCTTTTCACCCGACCGGAAATATGCGCTATCCGGCAGCCGCGACCATGCCATGAAGCTGTGGGACATCGAAGCGGGGAAGAAAGTTCGGTCCTTTGCCCATCCCGCAAGAGTCACTCTTGTCCGTTTCTCGCCGGATAGCCGCTTTGCCGTCTCCGGAGACGCGGAAGGCGTCATACGCATTTGGGACGCCCGGACCGGGGAAGAGACCATGGCGCTCAAAACCCATGCCGACAGCGGCTATGTGCTGGTGATGTCGGCCGACGGCCGGCATGTTCTCAGCGGAACGCCGGACGGGAAAATACGCCTGTGGGATAAAACCACCGGAAAACTGCTGGAAAGCATTCCTGCCCATCAGGAAAAGATTACCGCCGTTCATTTCACCCCGGACGGCAAGCACGCCCTGTCGGCCAGCGAGGACAAAACCCTGAAACTGTGGGATCTGGCAACCGGCGCAATGCAAAAGACGTTTGTCGGCCACAAAGAGAAAATATCCAGGGCCGCCGTCTCGCCGGACGGTCAAAATATTCTCAGTCTGGCGGGAACCGCCGATGTCCGGCTCTGGAATCTGACATCCGGCGCTGAGCGGAAAGCTTTTTCGTTTCCCGGACGCGTTCTTTCCATCGGATTTGCCGACGACGGCAGGCATTTGTTGATTGCCTACGAAGATAAAATTCTGGACCACCGGATCATCAAAGTCCTGACGCCGGAGGGGCGTGAAGTCAGGAAATACATGAGCGCCGGATTTCATTTTTCCGAAGACGGGAAATATTTTCTGGCCAATGAATACTGGGAGCTGACCGACGGGGGGCGGCGGGCGTTTAGCCCCTCGACCGGACCAAAGAAACAAAAACTCTATCTGGACATCGCCAAAAAAAGCTCGCTCGTGGACATTGCCGGCGGCGGCATTCTGGGCCGCTTCGGGCAGAGCGGCGCTTTTCTTTCCCTTTCCGCCTGCGCGGAAGAAGGCATCGTTCTGACCAAAAGCCGCTACGACCGGAACATCGTTTTGTGGGATATTCGGACCGGACTTGAGATTCGGCGCTTTGCCGCCGGACACGGACTGCTGACCTATGACGGAAGAAAAATTGTCGCGCCGTCCGGCAATACCCTGCAGGCCTTTGACCGGGCGAGCGGCACGCCGCTCGCGCCTTTTACCGGCAGGGCATCGATGGAGATCAGTGCGCTGGCGTTGTCGCCGGACGGAAGCGTCGCCGTAACGGGAGATGTGGCAGGGGAGGTTCAGCTCTGGGACATCGGCGCCGGCACACTGAAAAAGAGCCTGCCGGCTCAGGAGAAGGAAATGATTCTGGCCACGGCGGTTTCTTTCGATCGTCGTTTTGCGGCTTCGCTTGCCCGCTCCGGCGTTATTCGAATCTGGAATATGAACGACGGTCGGAAGGTGTCCGAAGTGAAGACGGAGTACAAGCCCATTTACGCCGAAGAGCTTGCCGCCGGAGACTTCGTCGATTATGGGAGCGGAATTCTGGCCTTCTCCCCCGACGGCCTTCGCCTTGCCTGCGGATCGGGCGTCTGGGAGGCCGCAACCGGAAAAAATCTGCTGACCTTTGCCCAACCCAACGTCCCCTATCCCTGGGTGGTTTTTTCGCCTGACGGCCGTTTCCTTCTTTCCCGCAACATGACCTGGGATGCGTCCTCCGGCCGTCTTGAACAGACGCTGGAATGCGTAAAGAACGCGGCGAAATCTTTTTATTCCGCGGACGGACGTTTCGTTCTTTCCGCCGATCTCGAAGGAGGCTTTTACGTCATGGACGCAGTGACCGGCCGCTTGATTCGCAAGTTTGCCGATTTTGTGCCGCCCGGGCCGTTTGACGTTTCGCATGACAAAAAAATGATGATCGCGGTGGAAAAAGATCAAAACAAACTGACGGTGTGGGATCTGACGTCCGGAAAGAAAAATGCGGCCATAGCGGTTGACCAGAACATCCTGGGCGTTTTGCTGACGTCCGACAGGCGCAGAGCTATCCTGAAGCACGGCATTGCCATCAGTGAATATGATCTTCCCGCCGGAAAGGAGCTTGTGCAGCTCGTCAGTTTCACCGACGGCGGATGGATCGTTATGACGCCCGAAGGGTATTACAATGCCTCATCCAGAGGCGACCGCTACATCAATGTCCGCATCGGAGAGTCGGTTTACGGCATTGAAAACTACCGCGAATCTTTTTTTCGCCCCGAAGCGGTGAGAATGGCGCTGTCCGGGGATTCTTTGAAGGATTTCCGCAAACTGACCGATGTGAAAGAACCGCCCATCGTGCGGATCGTCGATACGCCTGCCTCCGTAAGCGCCGATGAGGTTCATGTCCGGCTGAACCTGCATGAACAGGGCGGCGGCATCGGAGATATCCATCTTTACCTGAACGGGACCGCCGTGGTCTTGGATACCCGTTCGGTTTCTGAGCCGGAAAAGTCGCAGCAGGCCGTTTTCAGGGCCTATCCCCTGAAGCTTGTCCGCGGGAGGAATATCATCCATGCCACAGCTCTGAACGGCGACAACAACATGAGGAGCAACGAGGCGGAATGGGAAGTGACGGCCTCCTATGCTGCTGCGGCCGGGCCGTCGCTTGCAGCTTTGGCCATCGGTGTCGGCGGGTACGGGGATCCCGGACTCAAACTACCGTATGCGGCGGCAGGCGCGGAGCTTGTTGCAGGCGCGTTCAAAGGGGCGGGGGAAGGGATCTTTGCAAAGGCGGAGATCAAGGCCCTGACCCGGCCCGAGGAGACAACGGCGGAGGCGATTCTCCGGGAGATGAAAGCTTTTCAAACCCTGCGCGCGGAGGATCTGTTTGTTTTTTACATCTCCGGCTTCGCGGTCGTTGAAGAGGGGGAATATTTTCTTGTGACGTCCAATGTGAATTCGCTAAGCGCTGAAAAACTTAAAACGGACGCTATTGCCCTGCGAAAGCTGCAGGAGGCGCTCGGCAATATTCCGGCGGCTAAGAAACTGATCCTGATCGACGCCTGCAAACCCGGCGCTGACGGGCAAACGGCGGCTCAAACAAAGGGGATGAGCGAGGAGACTGCCCTGAAGATTTTCGGCGGGACGCTGGGGTCGACCGTTCTTTCATCCTCCGTGCCTCTTCCCGAAGCGCTGGAAGGCTATCAGGGGCACAGCCTGTTTGCTCATCTGGTGACGGAAGGATTGAAGGGCGGGGCGGACGCAGAAAAGACCGGTTTTATCAAGACGACCGATCTGACCCGCTTTGTGCGCAACGAAATGCCCGCGCTTTCGGAGAAGATTTTTAAGCAGGTCCGGTATCCGGTCGTTTCCATCAACGGCCAGGCGTTTCCCGTGGGAAAAGTAAAATGAGCAATCTTTCTTCAAACGAGCAGAAACCGTTTTTTGTCAACGAGAGGATTCATGATCGGTAAAACGCAAGGAGTGTTTCAACACCTCATCATCATTTTCCTGCTCCTGGCAGCCGTGTGGGTGTCGGCTGCCGAGCGGGCGTCGTTCGGCATGATCGTCAAGCCGGTATCGGACGAATATGCCCGGTTCATCGGTCTGGATGGGCCTGAAGGCGCTTACGTCGTTTCAACGCCTGCCTCCGGCGGTCTGCGTCCGGGGGATGTCATCCTGAAGGTTGACGACGCGCCCATTAAGACGCCTGCCGATCTTCAGGAGGTCATCAGGGTTCACCAGCCGGGTGATCAGGTGCAGTTGATGATTGCGCGGGGTAAAGAGCGCGTTCAGATCAGCTATGCCCTGAAGAGCGCCGCCTCTTCAGGCGCAGGTTTTCGCCCCGGCCAGGCCGCTCGAATGCCTTCGGGATTGGGCTCTTTCCCCACCATCGAAAGCAGGGACTTTGAAAAGGAAGTTTTGAAGTCCGAACGGCCGGTGCTGGCGTATTTCTACGCCAACTGGTGCGTTCCCTGTAAAACGTATCTGCCCATCATGCAGGAAATCGGCCAGCAGCATACAGACGTAAAAATTGTCGGCATCGATGTCGATAAAAGCCGCGATATCGTCAATCGCTACGGCATTTCAGGAATTCTGCCGGCGGTGATTCTGTTCAACGGCGGCAGGGAAATTGACAAGGTGATGCGCGTGTCGAAGAAGGCGCTGGTCGATGGACTGCTGACGAAAATACGCAAAGACGGGGATGAGATTGAAGTGTTTCCCTCTATCGGCAAAGGACACTGGATCACCGATGTCGCTTTTATCAAGGATAGTGGATGGTTGACTTCCAGGGACAGTGATCAGACGATTTTTATCTGGGATTATCGGCAGGGAGCCCTGGTGAGAACCTATCGGGCGGTCAAATCCGCTTTGTCGCCCAACGGAGCGTACGCGGCGCTTGCGGATAAAAATCGAACCGCAATTGCTGTGGTGGATATTGCAAAGCAGAAGCAAAGCTTGATTCAGACAAAACTATTTATTGAAAAATTGGCGATATCCCCGTTTGGCAATGCGATTGCCGGTTTCGGCGCTGAGCAAAACGGCCGGTTCAGCGTCAATATCTGGACCCCGGACAACAGGCTCATTCGGTCCATTCCGGTTGATCCTGAAAACAATCCGCTGATGGTGCAGTTTGCATTTTCACCGGACGGCGCCTCCTTTGCGCTTTCAACGCTGAACAAACTCGAATTTTTCGCCACGGAGAACTGGGAGCGCAAAACGGTTGTGACGATGAAAGGCGCGGCGCGGGTTTTACAGTTTACTTCCGACAGCCGGGCGATTCTGGCGCCGGGGGTGGACGAAAATCTCGTTGATCTGCAGGGTCGGAAGACCCGTGGAATCGGAGGACGCACGGTCGTCGGCAGGCCCGATGCTCGTCTGCTGATCGTGGATAACGGCGACAACTCCTTTCGGCTGATGAGCGACAAGTCCGGCGGCACGGGGCTTCGTTTTGCCGGCCATCGCGCTCCGGTCAATGCGGGAGCCGTCGGCGATGCGGTGCGGTGGCTGGCCAGCGGAAGCTCGGATGGGACCGTCAGGCTGTGGGACCCGGCAACCGGCGACGAAATGGCGCAACTTCTGGCCTTTGGCAATGGGGAATGGATCGTCATTACGCCTGAAGGATATTATAATGCTTCTGCCCGGGGGCATGAATTCCTCAATATCCGCAGAGGCAGCAGGGTTTACGGTATGGATCAGTTCTATGACGTATTTTACCGTCCCGACATCGTCTCGGCAAAGCTGAAAGGAGATCCCATTGCAGGTCTGGTTACTCTGACGGTGGAAGAAGCGATCAAGAACCCTCCTCCAGCTGTACAAATTTCTTTTCTTCCCGATCGGACCGGCGATGCGAAAGTGAAGGTTTGTTATCGGGTGCAAAGCACGGGCGGCGGCATCGGTGAGGTGCGTTTGTTCCAAAACGGTAAATTGATCAAGTCCGACGGATTCTACCGTGAAGTCGCATCGCAGGACATGATGGCAACCCTGAAACTGACCCAGTTGGACGGCGGGACTGTGTATCGGGATATGCGATCTCTCACCATCAGGGAAAAGCAGAGCCCCGGCGCCGTCGTTCTGCGGGCAAAGGGTGATGTATTCGAAGAATGTTTGGAGATGGAAACGATTGCCGGTGAGAACGAGATCGGGCTTGCCGCCTTCAATGCTTCCAACACAGTGCAGAGTGCGATGAGCACAGCCCGTTTTCTGTCCACCCGCGCGTCCGATGAGCCTCATCTTTATATTCTGGCCGTCGGCATTGACCGGTATCGCGACGCCTCCATCAACCTGAAATATGCGGCAAAAGATGCCCGGGACTTCCTTGCCCAGCTGGCGGATAAGGCCAAAACCATCTACAAGCCGGACAACATTCACCTGACCCGCCTGATCGATGAGCGTGCCGGCAAATCCGACATTTTAAAAGCCGTTGAAAAACTGGCTTCGGAAGTAAAACACGGCGATAGCTTTATTTTTTTCAATGCGTCTCACGGCCTGCTTTTGCAAAGCCAGTACTACATTGTCACCGGCAGTTTCGACGGAAGTCTGAACAGGAGCGAAAGCCTGATCAGCTCCAACGAAATTGTTGAGATGTCCAAAAAGATCAAATCTCTGTCACAGCTTTATATTTTTGATACCTGCCACGCGGGAGGCGTGGATGCCATTGTCAGCGGTCTGTATGATGCCCGGATGTCCGTGCTGGCGAAGAAGATGGGCCTGCACATCTATGCCTCGGCGGGCTCGGTGGAAACGGCCCTGGACGGTTATCAGGGCAACGGATTGTTTACTCATGCTCTTTTGGAGGGATTGAAAAACGGCGCAGCCGTGGACAAGGACAAGAGCGGCGCCGTTACCGTTAAAAGCCTGGGAATTTACGCGAGAGAGACGACCAGGGAAATTTCCAATACACTTGGCCATCCGCAAACGCCATTGATGATCAACTTCGGCAAAGACA
>Ga0255341_1000457_pt1 | contig 69381 bp, 74 predicted proteins | sample wastewater_treat_8_FD_192418 | JGI IMG/M metagenome (GOLD analysis project Ga0255341, IMG submission 192418) | Wastewater microbial communities from Lulu Island WWTP, Vancouver, Canada - plant12 | ecosystem: Engineered > WWTP > Wastewater > Unclassified | place: Canada: Vancouver, British... | reverse complement strand
CTGTCCTTGGACCATGACCACAGATGAAATGACAAGGAGCTGGGTGGTATGACAAGAATACCCCGGCTCTTTGTCCTTCCCCGTCAACCCCTGGCTGGGAGACAATGCTGCCAACCATGCCTGATGTGCCTGGCTGTGTGATGAGGAAAGGGAAATTATGATAAAATAGTTGGGTATGGGACGAAGCAGGTAATAATATAAACAGACATTGACAGAGGATGAATTGAAGAGCAAATCTGATCTTGCGTTTATAGAACGATACACAATTGAAAACATCCTGATAATCAAGCCCTCAATCCAGATGATCATTAAGATAACTGATGGGTTTGGAATTACACTTGCTGAATACATCAAACGACACATTCTAAAATCATGAACTGTTGTAATAACAATAAAACCAGCAGCACAGAGCCCCCAAAAGAGAACCTTCTTGATAATAAAAAAATACGATGGCTGATCGGAGCCTTCCTCTTAATCCTCCCTTTTGAGATTCTTTCTTTCTTTTCCATCCATTTTCCCATTTGGGTGAAAGCCCCGCTTTCTCTGTTGATGATTCTGGTCATTGGCCGTAAAGTTATTGTTGATGGCATAAAAAGCATGTTTACACTCCGATTCTCCGATATTAACCTGCTGATGACCGTGGCTATTGGCGGGGCGATTTATTTATACCAGTTTGAGGAGGCAGTAATCATTGTTGTCCTCTTCACCCTGAGTGAGGCCATGGAAGATTACGGCGTAACACAAAGCAAGAAAGCGCTGGAAGACCTGGTCAACAGGACCCCTAAAACCGCGTTGATCAAAGGCCAAAGTGAAAAAACTGTTATCGATGACATTGATATAAACACCATTATCATAATCAAGCCAGGAGACATCATCCCGCTTGACGGCGTAATCGTTGCCGGCAACTCCTTTCTGGATGAGGCAATGATCACCGGTGAGCCTTTGCCAAAACAGAAATTTACCGGTGACAGTGTCTATGCAGGGTCGCACAACAGTCAGGGATATTTGGAAATAAAAGTTACCAAAAGTTCCAAAGACACAACTCTGGCCAAGATTATCGAACTGACCTATGAAGCCGCAGAAAAAAAATCCCACTCTCAGAAATTCATTGAATCCTTTGCTAAGTTCTATACTCCGGCAGTTGTGCTAACAGCCACGCTGATAGTAATCATTCCGGTATTCGCCTTTGACAAGGAGTTTAATTTTTGGCTAGTACAGGCTATAACCGTGCTTATCATTTCCTGTCCGTGCGCTCTGGTGATTTCTACTCCGGTAACAGTTTTTTCTGCTATCGGCAATGCAACACGCAGAGGTGTTCTGATTAAGGGAGGGAAATTTTTGGAAGGACTGGCCAAAGCCAAGGCCATCGCTTTTGATAAAACCCGCACTCTGACCAAAGGCGAGCCGCAAGTCTCCGATGTCTTTGCTTACAATGAATTCTCTACCGACGAAGTACTGGCCTGCGCTGCCGGCCTTGAACTTTTTTCTGAGCATCCAATTGCCAAGAGCATCATCGCCAAAGCAGAAGATGCCAATTTAGAACCGCACAAATTCTGTAATTTTCGGGCTGTAGCTGGCAAGGGTGTGGAAGGAGAGTGTTTAATCTGCGATAATCCTTCGCACTACCTCGGCAATCTTCAATTTGTCAGCGACCGGAGTGACGGATCGGTTGAGCAATATGTTAAAGACAGAGTCAGCAAGCTGGAATCGGAAGGTAAAACCTCAATTGTTATTAGCGAACAAAAAATGGTCAAAGGTATAATCGGCATAACTGACAAAATCCGCACAGAAAGCGCTAAAATGATTGAAAACATTTCCACTCTTGGCCTGACTCCGGTGATGCTCACAGGAGACAATAAAAAGCCAGCCGTGTTCGTGGCCAATCAATTAGGAATAAAAGATGTTCGGGCAGAGCTGTTGCCTGAGCAGAAAGATGAGGAAATCAGAAAAATGACCGAACAATTTGGTCACGTAATTATGGTTGGAGACGGGGTTAATGATGCCCCAGCATTAGCCAGGTCGTCAGTCGGTATTGCTATCGGAGCGGTCGGCTCTGATCTGGCAGTAGAAAATGCAGACATTGCCCTGATGAACGACAACATTGCCCTTATCCCTTATCTTATCTCTTTAGGCCGTAAATGCTCGGCAAAAATTCGGCTTAATATCCTGTCCTCAGTTGGTGTGAAAGCTATCTTTTTGATACTGGCGATTCTGGGATATAGCAGTATTGCCTGGGCCATCTTTGCAGATGTCGGAATGACAATGATTGTTGTTTTAAACGGGCTTAGCCTTTTTAGATTTAAGTACGAGACATGACTCTAATCCATTCTTTGATAGCATGCATCATTATGACATTTCAAACTCACTGCTGTTGAAAACAATCGAATCTGGTATTGTTAAAAAAGCTCATAGGGTCTGGTTCTCCCGCGTACTTCCCGGAAGGCGCATTCCATAACATTGAAGGTCTCCATTTTTTGGCTCATCTCAAGCAATCTTCAGTACTATAACAGCTTCTTGCCGGGGGTTCGTGTCGTTGATGTTCCGGGAAATAGGAATACCCTTTTTTCGTACGAGCGATACATGATGCTTATCCCAATTGTGAATTCTGGAATTATTTTGTTCCGAATGCTTTTTTGTTAGGTTTAGATATAGTTCTCAAGGAGCAGTGACAGTGTCTTTTCAACGCTGCCGGGCTCTTTTTCTTCTATCTCCTTGATTGTCTTCTTGATGCGTAAATAGGTGAGTTCATCATTCAGATCATTTATACTTCGGTACATCCCTGCCCTTCTCCCGAACCGATAAACAAGCCGCTGTTCTTCATTCAGCGAAAAATAATCGTCAATAACAGACAGAATACGTTCTTTATCTTCCGGGAGTTTGCCATCCACACCCTCAAGGAGATTCAGGATGTGATCGCTTTTTATGGTGCTGTTGATCCCTTCGAGCCTCTCTATGAGATGCTTCTCCTCAATCAGTATCTCTTCTTCGTGTAGGATTTCAAAATCTCCGCTTTCTACCTTCTCATAAAGCGGCATATCCCGCAAAACCTTCAGTGTTCTGAAGCGGATGAAGTCTGGATCAATCCTGTTCAATGCATCTGCAGTTTCTTCAGCATGTTCCTTCCACCACTTTTTACCCCCGAGGCCGAGGACCACATACTCAGAAAGTTCAATGCCTGATTCTTTCACTTTTCTGCCACACTCTATGTGCTCTTCTTTTGTCACTCCCTTGTTTATGTATTTCAGGAGGGAGTTGCTTCCCGACTCGAGGCCTATATGGAGCCTTGTTAATCCAGCCTCTCTCATCCTTGTAAGGTCATCCACAGTCAGCCTTTTAGCAATTGTGCGGGCACGGGCATAAGAAGTGACCCTGTCGATGGAGGGAAACTGTTGTTTCAAGTATGTCAGGGCTTCGATAAAATCAGCAGGTTTCATAGCCAGAGAGTTTGCGTCCTGGATAAAAACATTCTTCCCCCCGAAATAAAGCCAGATTGCAATACCCTTAAAATATTCGTTATAGGCCGGTGTTGAAAAAATAAGGTCGATCAGCCTGTCGTTGATCTCTCCACCAAAACCTTTTTGCCAGGAGAGCGCAACAATTTCATCCTTGATTTTACGAATGATATCAATATCCTCTTTGATTTCTACTACGCTGCGCTTTTCAAATCTCCGCTGCTTGTAAGATCTGCAGAAAGCGCACTTGCCCCAGGGACAGTTCCGCGTAAACCTCACAAGGAGACTATATGCCTCATTTGGTGGCCTGATGGGTCCTATTTCGTACCGCATGAGTGCTTTGAATGTTATTCGGTTTTGTCCGGGTGGATCGGGAAGGCCGGCGTTGACATCTTGGACATCACTTTCTTTCGTTTCTTGCCCTGAGCCGCTCTCTTTCTCTTCCTGATAGATTCAGTCTTTTTTGTGTTTGAAGCCATGTATATCTCCTTTCGACTACCATACCATAAAAACCTATGCTGTTCAACAGCAACAGAGGTTGTTGTTTAGGAATCAGGAGGATGTGTTACGCATTGAGATACTCGTTTTTTGTTGAAATATTTGAAATCATATGATAATTAATAAAGGCAGTTAAATACACACGCCTTTTCAATTGACAACGTGGTGCAGAATTCTCTGTCTGTTGTTAAAATGCGAAAAGCGGACGAATAACCAGGAGGAATCAATGTCTAATCTTACCATCAAACAACTTTTAGAGGCCGGTGTTCATTTCGGGCACCAGACAAAAAGATGGAACCCAAAAATGAAGCCTTATATTTTTGGTGCACGAAATGGCATCTACATCATTGATCTCCAGAAAACACTCAAGATGTTCAAGGAGGCGTATAATTTTGTTAAAGATGTAGCTTCCCGCAACGAGTATATTCTTTTTGTTGGGACCAAGAAGCAAGCCCAGGAGGCAATCCAGGAAGAAGCAAAGCGAGCCGGCTCATTTTACGTGAATTCACGATGGCTTGGAGGAACCATGACAAACTTCCAAACCATTGAAAAAAGTATTGACAGACTGAGAAAATATGAGGAATTGAAGGAAAGTGACATCTTCAAAGCTTTGCCCAAGAAAGAGGCCCTCGGTATCGATAAGGAAATAGCGAAACTTGAACGAAACATTGGAGGCATAAAGGGGATGGATCGCCTTCCGGGCGCTGTTTATGTAGTAGATCCCAAGAAAGAATACATAGCTGTTAGCGAAGCGAAGAAACTGGGTATTCCTACTATCGGCATAGTGGATACAAACTGTGACCCTGACGATATCGATTTTGTTATCCCTGGCAATGATGATGCTATAAGAGCAATAAAACTGATTACCATGAAGGTGGCTGACGCTATCCTTGAAGGAAAAGCGCTTTACGTAGAGGAATTTCAAGGTAAGGAAGAACCCGGAGAAGAACCTAAGCCTTTTGTTGACGAAAGTGTTCTAGAAGAACGCTACGAAGAATACTATGAGGGCAGTGAATAAGGAGGAGATGGAGCATGGAAATAAGTGCTGAACTTGTCAAAAAACTGAGAGAGAAAACGGGTGTTGGCCTGATGGATTGTAAAGAAGCCCTGAAGAACGCTGCCGGAGACATGGAAAAGGCAATCGAGTATCTTCGTGAAAAGGGACTTGCGAAACTCCAGAAAAGGATGGGGAGGACAGCATCAGAAGGTGTGATTGCCTCCTATATCCATACCGGTGCAAAAGTAGGCACCATGGTGGAGATCAATTGCGAGACGGACTTTGTGGCCAACACAAAAGAGTTCCAGGAATTTGCGAAAGACATTGCCATGCAAATCACGGCATCGAACCCTCTTTATGTTAAAAGGGAGGATGTCCCTGAAGATGCAAAAGAGGCGGAAAAAAATATTTACCGAAAGCAGGCTATGGAGTCAGGAAAACCAGAAAAAATTATTGACAAGATAGCTGACGGGAAAATGGAGAAATTCTACGAGGAAGTATGTCTCATTGAGCAGCCCTTCATAAAAAACCAGGACATAACAGTAAAGGAACTTCTTGAAGAACTCATCGTAAAGATGGGCGAGAAGATTATTGTGAATCGTTTTGTGAGGTTTCAGCTTGGAGAAACCATCGAAGAGTAGTGTGGCATTCAAGAAAATCCTCTTAAAACTGAGCGGTGAAGCACTCATGGGCGGGGAAGGTTACGGCATTGACCCTGCCACTGTAAAAGATGTATGCCTTCAGATCAAGAATGTCAAAGATTTGGGTACGCAAATAGGTATCGTTGTTGGTGGCGGCAATATCTTCAGAGGAATGAAAGCTGAAAAACAGGGCATGGAGAGGGCAACTGCTGATTATATGGGCATGATTGCTACCCTACTGAATGCATTAACCCTCCAGGAAACGCTTGAGAAAATCGGCGTACCGGTGAACATCCAGTCGGCGATCAATATAGAAAAGGTTGCTGCACCGTACGACCGGAGGGAAGCTATCAAAAACCTTGTCGAAGGAAAGGTGGTAATTTTCGCATGCGGCACAGGTAATCCGTATTTTACCACTGATACTGCTGCTGCACTGAGGGCAGTTGAAATTGGGGCCGAGGCTCTTTTAAAAGCTACAAAGGTCGATGGTGTTTATGACTGTGACCCGGTAACCCACAAAAATGCCTCTTTATTTCAGGAGATTACGTACATGGACGTAATTAACAAAAAACTTGGGGTAATGGATCTGACAGCAGTTACCCTTTGCATGGAAAACAGTCTGCCAATAATCGTATTTAATTTGCGGGGAAAAGATAACATGAAAAAAGCAATCCAGGGAAAACGTGTTGGAACTATGGTGAGGTGATAAGAATGAAAAATGAAATCATTGATGAACTGGAAGATAAGCTAAACAAATCTTTGACAGCATTAAAAAAAGATCTTTCAAAACTGAGGACTGGTGTGGCATCGATTTCACTTCTTGAGGACATCAAAATTGTTTATTACAATCAGCCCACCCCATTGAACCAGGTGGCCACTATAGCCGTCCCTGACAGTCGAACTATAACTATCCAACCGTGGGACAACTCTGCCATTGGAGAGATAGAAAAAGCAATTCAGAAATCTGATCTGGGGGTCAACCCGGCTTCGGATGGCAAGATTATTCGCCTTTCATTTCCAAAGCTGACTGAAGAGCGGAGAAAGGATCTTACAAAACTTGGCGGAAAAATGCTTGAAAACGCTAAGGTATCCATACGAAATGCAAGAAGAGAAATAAATGACAAGCTCAAGAAGATGGAAAAAGATAAACTTCTGTCAAAAGATGATGCCTTTAAACAGCAGGAAGATGTCCAGAAACTTACTGATAAATTTATAGAAATTGCAGATAAGACATATGCAGAGAAGGAAAAGGAGATCCTCGAAATCTAATCTTACATTATGCATTGCCTTGACAATGAGAAACTTCCCCGTCACGTAGCCATTATTATGGATGGTAACGGGAGGTGGGCAAAGACCAAAAATCTCCCACGAATTGAAGGACATGTAACAGGCATTGAATCTGTTCGCGACATAGTAACCGCAACCAGGGAATTAGGAATACCGTACCTCACGTTATATGCCTTTTCCAAAGAAAACTGGGTGCGACCCAGGGAAGAGGTACAAAAGCTCATGGGACTTCTCGGGGTTTACCTCGACAAAGAACTTCCCCTTTTGCTTGAGAAGGGCATACGATTCAAAATGATTGGAGAAATGAAAGATTTTCCCAAAAAGCTCCAGGAAAAAATGTATTCGGTTATGAAAAAAACAGCAAAAAATAAGGATTTGACCCTCAACCTTGCCCTGAGTTACAGTGGCAGGCAGGAAATCCTTCATGCTATTGTGTCGCTCTTCGAAGATGTCAAAAAAGGATCGGTGAAAAGAATCAATGAGAATGTCTTCAAAAAATACCTTTATACCGGTACGATACCCGATCCTGATTTCCTTATACGTACGAGCGGAGAAATGAGGCTCAGCAATTTTTTACTCTGGCAGACGGCTTACACGGAGATCTATGTTACAAAAGTGCTATGGCCAAACTTCCGAAAAAAACACTACCTTTCAGCTCTCAAAGAATACACAAAACGAGAACGGCGATTTGGCCGGGTTGAGGAATATTGATTGAATGATACTAAACAAAGGGTATTGACTACCCTCTGTCTTGCACCGATCATTGTTGCGCTCTTTTATTTGCTCCCTGCAAGATGGTTTTTTGTTCTCCTGGCGCTTGTAGCCTGTCTCTCAATTTATGAACTGATAACCATGTCAGGTATTGGAGAACGTTATCTTGTTCTTTTTCTTGCTATTCTCGGCTTTGTGCCGCTTTATACCCAGTCGATCCATATTTTTCTCATGTGGCTGCTCTTCTCCCCTGTCATTTTTCTCATCACACAATTCCTACAAGGGGAGAACATCAAAAAAGATAATGTTAACCTAAATATAATGCGGGGAGTCTCTACTTTACTCCTCAGTGAGATTTTTATTGTGCTTCCTCTCTTCTATCTTTACCTCCTGAAGGATGTGAATTCTATTTTTCCCCTTTTGCTAATCCTTGCCCTCTGGGCAAGTGATATTGCTGCATATTTTTTAGGTAAGACATTTGGAAAAAAACTTCTTGTTCCACGTATCAGCCCGAAGAAGACTTATGTGGGGTTATTGGGAGCGATAATAGGCCCAATGATCATTATGGCGTTATCGAGTGAATTCATGGGGACCGGGATTGTTGAGTCAACAATAATCGGCGCTTTCATCGGTGTTCTGGGACAAATAGGAGATATATTCGAATCTGCAGGAAAGAGGGTATGCGATGTGAAAGATTCTTCCTCTCTTTTACCGGGCCATGGAGGCATGCTTGACCGCTTAGACAGTTTAATTTTCACAGCGCCTTTTCTCTATCACTACTTTACCGGTATCAAGTTCCTTACAGGTATCAGGGTATGAAAAAGAAAATCCTTGTTCTCGGTTCCACTGGTTCTATAGGACAGGCCACCCTCGATGTTATACACGAACAAAGCCACTCCTTTGAAGTAGTAGGGCTTGCCTGTAAAGACAACATAAGCCTGCTGAACACGCAGATACAGAGATTCAAACCTGCCTATGTCAGTGTTTATGACAATCAGCTCATATCGCACGTCAAATTTCCAAAAAAACGTTTGCTTCAAGGGATGGGTGGCATTAAAGATTTAGTTGGAATGGATGCTCATATTGTCATAAACGCCATGCCAGGAAGTATTGGTCTTGAACCCACCATTGAAACCCTGAAGAATCACAAACTACTTGCTCTTGCCAACAAAGAAAGCATGGTTATGGCAGGAAGACTTGTAAGGAAGATGCTGGGCCAGGGAAATGGTGCCATCATACCTGTAGACAGTGAACACTCTGCCTTGTATCAAATCATGAAAACCTCGGGACAGGATGATTTAAAAAGACTCATCATTACTGCATCAGGTGGACCCTTCAGAAACTACAAGAAGGAAAAACTAAAAACCGTGCAGCCTCGAGATGCCCTCAACCATCCCACGTGGAAAATGGGTAACAAAATCACCCTTGACTCAGCCACCCTGATGAACAAAGGCCTCGAGGTAATTGAGGCTCGTTGGCTCTTTGATATTGATCCATCCCATATCGATGTTCTAATACATCCTGAAAGTATTATCCATGGCATGGTAGAATATATAGATAACTCGTTCATTGCGTACCTTGCATATCCTGATATGAGGATCCCTATTTCATATGCGTTAAATGAAGAAAAGAGACGGCCCCTGCCTTTTGCGGCCATCAATACCAACGAAATGTTCAAACTGACTTTCTATCCACCAGATACAGACCGGTTTCCGTCACTGAAAATAGCGCTTGAAGCACTTGCTGATGGAGATAGCTCGGTAATCGTTATGAATGCAGCAAACGAGGTTGCGGCGCGTGCATTTATTGACGGAAAGATAAGATTTACGGAAATCCCTGTTTTGATCGAAAAAACACTTGAGCAACACCATGGTTCAGCGGTAGTGGAAGACATACAGGCAATTCTGGAAATCCATCAGTGGGCAGAACAGGTTACAGAGGAGAAAATACAAAAAGAATATGAATAGTATTGCCTTTAATATAATACCCGGTATAATTGTTCTTGGTTTTCTGATTTTCGTACATGAACTTGGCCACTTTCTCATGGCCAAGCTGACAGATGTAAAAGTCATCACCTTTTCACTCGGTTTCGGAAAGAAACTCTGGAAGCGCACCTGGGGCGAGACAGAATATGCCCTTTCAGTATTTCCTCTAGGGGGCTATGTAAAATTGCTGGGGGAAGGGACTGAAGATGAAATACGCGCTGAAGAAGCTCACAGGTCCTATTCGAACAAACCAACAATCGTCAAAATCCTCATCGTTTTCTTTGGGCCCTTCTTTAACATTCTGTGCGCAGGACTCATTTTCTTTGTCATGTTATCAAGCGGTGCAATGCTTCCTGCGTCACCATCAGGACCACCCGCAAAAGTTTCCGGAGTGATCAAAGATTATCCGGCTGCTGAGGTCGGTATCCTCCCTGGTGATACCATCACTGCCGTCAATGGACAAAAGGTCGCGTATTTTGCAGAGGTTCAGCAGTTTATGGCAAAAACTCTTGACAAGCCTTTGCGTATAGAGGTGAAAAGACAGGGACAGCTACTCGAATTTTCTGTTACTCCCAAAGAGATTGAGACAACAAACGCTGCAGGCGCTGTTGTGCGGAGAAAAGTAATAGGCATTGAGGCAGAAAAGGCTTCCGGTGTTCAGGCAAAGAACATCTTTGAGGCAATCCTCCTAACCCCTGCTTATACATACGGCGTTGGGGAAGATACAGTAATTGCACTGTGGAAGATTATTACCGGAAAAATGTCAAGAAGGAATGTTGGTGGACCGTTATCAATATTCCAGGCGGCAGGGATAACTGCAAAACAGGGTACAGGCTCCTTTGCATTCTTTGTTGCCTACATAAGCTTAAGTCTTGCAATAATAAACCTCCTGCCGATCCCGATCCTTGACGGAGGCCATATTATTTTTAGTCTTATTGAGGTTGTGATTCGTCGAAAAATTTCACAAAAATGGATCGAAAATGCGCAGAAGGTAGGCCTGGCGCTCTTAATTGCAATTATGGTCTTTGCTTTCTACAATGACTTTGACAGATTTTTCGGACTGAGCAAATTTTTCAATGCTAAATAGGCTTGTCCTTGCCCTTGACAACTCGCTGGACTTCTTAAATATTGCCCTTGCCCGTGAGCATGTGCTCCTGGAAGAGAGACACATAAAGCCGCATCAGCCTCCATCTCAGATCATCCCTCGTGAGGTTCTCAATATCCTTATAAGCCATGGTTATGGTGTTGATGACCTGTCGCTCATTATTACCACCCTTGGTCCAGGATCATTTACAGGGATTCGCGTGGGACTTGCTTTCTGTAAAGGACTTGCATCTGGAAAGAGTATTCCCCTTATTGGTGTGCCAACCCTTGATGTACTCGTTTCTTCTTTCTCATTTCTCCGCGGTTATTTTCTCTGTCCCCTTCTCGATGCAAAGAAGGGTGAGGTCTTTGCCGCGCTATACCGTGTCTCTCATGAAAATATCGAGCAGATTTCAGATTATCAGGCACTGAAACCTGCAGAAGTAGCCCGTATGCTAAAAACACCATGCCTCTGTTTCGGATCGGGGGTAAAGATGTGTGTTGATTCTCTCTCATCTGCTGATGGTGTTTATCTTATAAAAGAGGGATTTTCAAGAATCTCCGCAGAAGCTCTTATTAGGGTTGGTGTTAAGGGGGCCTTGCAAGGCAGACCACACGATCTCAAGCCCATTTATGGTAGGAGGTCAGAAGCTGAAATTAAATTTGGAGTAAAAGTCTTCTAAACCAGTTTGTGCCTGATGGCGTGGTAAAAGAAGGAATCGCAGATATTAACAAGATCTTCAATCTCGGGTGTACAGATTATTCTGGTTTTACAGGCCAACCTATTCTCGTCAAATAACCCCATGTTTTTTGAAAACCCTTATATTTGGGGCTGAACTATTGTATAATACTTGCTGGAGATGGCGATGAAAATAGCAGAAAATGTTACACAACTTGTCGGAAACACCCCTCTGGTTAAAATCAATAAGCTCACGAGGGGTCTTGATGCCAAAATCGTGGCTAAACTTGAGTACTTTAATCCATGTGGCAGCGTGAAGGATAGGATTGGCGTGAGTATGATCGAGGCTGCAGAAAAAAGTGGCATCATAAATGAGAACTCAATCATTGTTGAGCCCACAAGTGGTAATACAGGAATAGCACTTGCCTTTGTTTGTGCTATAAAAGGATATAAGCTTATCCTGACAATGCCTGAGACTATGAGCGGGGAGCGAAAAGCCATGCTCAGGGCTTTTGGGGCAGAGCTTGTTCTTACGCCAGGGGCTCAAGGTATGAAAGGCGCTATTGACAAAGCCGAAGACATTATCAAAAATAACCCAGAGGCCATCATGCTCCAGCAATTTAAAAACGCTGCCAATCCGGAAATCCATCGAAAAACTACTGCTGAGGAGATATGGCGGGACACTGATGGAGCTGCAGATGCCATTGTAGCTGGTGTTGGCACTGGCGGGACTATCACAGGAGTTAGTGAGGTTCTAAAAGCGAGAAAACCAACCTTTCAAGCAATAGCAGTTGAACCTGAAGCTTCGCCGGTACTCTCAGGAGGTCAGCCCGGGGCCCACAAGATTCAGGGTATCGGTGCTGGTTTTGTGCCGGATGTGCTGAATACAAAGGTCATTGACAGAATTGTTAAGGTAAGTAATGAGGCTGCTTTTCGGACAGCCCGGAGAATGGTTCACGAAGAAGGTATTTTCTGCGGAATATCCTCTGGTGCTGCAATGTGGGCAGCCCTTGAGGTAGCCAGGGAGCCTGAATACAAAAACAAAATGATCGTTGTAATTGTTCCCAGCCTTGGAGACAGGTATCTTTCTACTGAACTGTTTCTACCCTACATGAAAGATTGAAAGGGCTCAGATAAAAAGGATATTAAGAGTAAGGAGGCATTTTTGAAATCCATTGATGAAATTAATGAAAAGATCAAGAAAGGCAAGGTTGTGGTTGTCACCGCCGAAGAGATGATAGGTATAACCAAGGACAAAGGAACAAAAAAAGCATCTGAATATGTGGATGTTGTTACAACAGGAACCTTTGGCCCCATGTGTAGTAGCGGTATGTTCGTCAACGTTGGCCATTCAAAGCCACGGATCAAGATTGGCGGAGGGAAATGTTACTTGAATGACGTTCCTGCTTACTGTGGTATTGCTGCAGTTGATCTTTATATTGGAGCTACAGCATCCCCTGATGATGATCCCAGAAATACTGTTTATCCGGGAGCTTTCAAATACGGGGGTGGCCATGTGATTGAAGATTTCATAAGCGGAAAAAATATCAATCTTGTTGCTACGGCATACGGGACAGACTGTTACCCGAGAAAGAAGATAGAAACATTTATTAATAAAACGAATGTGAATGAGGCGTACCTGTATAACCCAAGAAATGATTACCAAAACTACAATGTTGCAGTAAATGCGACCGACAGGGTGATTCACACCTATATGGGTGTCCTGAAACCACATCTGAACAGTGCCAATTATTGTAGTGCAGGCCAGCTGTCACCCCTCTTGAATGACCCCAAATACAGGACGGTGGGTATAGGGACGCGTTTGTTCCTGGGCGGTGGTGTTGGATATGTTGCCTGGTATGGTACCCAGCATAACCCTGATGTACAGAGAAGCCCTGAAGGAATACCCCGGGCTGGTGCAGGCACCCTTGCTGTTATTGGTGACGCAAAACAAATGAGCGCAGAGTATATAAAAGGAGCAAGCTTCATAGGATATGGTGCAACCATATTTGTTGGGATCGGCATACCGATTCCAATCATCGATGAAGAAATGGCTTATTTTACGTCGAGAAGTGATGAAGACTTCTGGGCACAAGTTGTAGATTACGGAAACGATTATCCTAACAGAGAGCCGAGAAGCCTGGGCGAGGTAAACTATGCACAACTAAAATCAGGAGCTATTAGATTGAACGGCAAAGAAATTCCAACTTTCCCCATATCGAGCTATTCAAAGGCTGTCTCGATTGCTACGACACTTAAGGAATGGATCCACTCTGCAAGATTTCTCCTCACTAACCCAGTAGAATCCCTGCCAGGGCTTGATGCAGGGATAAAGATGAATACGCTTGAGGAACGGATACTGGAATATACTTGATAGGTAGATGGGTGAGTATGCTTCCTTTGCTGATTTTACGTTTTCACCTATGAGCAGCAAGGCCATTTCTCTGGTGTCAGGCGGACTTGACAGTGCTATTGCAACCAAATTAGTCCTCGACCAGGGCATTGAGGTGGTGGGACTTAGCTTCACGTCTCCCTTCTCAAGCAAAAAAGAGAGATCCAAAGGCCTTCAGGCCATCAGAACAGCCAAAGAGCTGGGAATCCGCCTTATTCTAAAAGAAAAAGGTTATGAATTTATTGATGTTATTAGGAACCCATTGTATGGATACGGAAAACATATGAATCCGTGTATTGATTGCAGGATTTTCATGCTTCGTAAGGCTAAGGAGGTAATGGCAGAAGAGGGCGCTGGTTTCGTAATTACCGGCGAGGTTCTGGGTCAAAGGCCAATGTCTCAGCGAAGGTCTACCATAGACCTTATTGAAAAAAAAAGTGGCCTTACATCGCTCATCCTGAGGCCTTTATCTGCCAAACACTTTGCCCCATCAATGCCAGAAGTAGAGGGTATCGTCAACCGGGAATTGCTTTTGGACATTGCCGGCAGAGGAAGAGCGGTCCAGTTTGGCCTCGTTCAAAAATATGGACTTTCAGCTTTTGGTGACCCTGGTGGTGGTTGCCTGCTCTGTGATGCATTGTACTCGATGAGATTACAGGATCTTCTTACCCATGACAAGAATTTTACCATGCTTGATATAAATTTGCTGAACACAGGCAGACATTTCAGAATAAACAGAACAACGAAGTTGGTTTTGGGCAGGGACAAAGGGGAAAATGAACGATTACATTCCATGTGGATTCCCCCGTATACGCTTGTTTATCCCATAGACTTCCACGGGCCACTTGGCATCATAAAAGGAGAGAACGAAAAGGGAATCATAGCAATCGTTGCCAATATTATCTCTCATTATGGACGAAACCAGAAATCGATGATTGCAGTAGAGACGAATAATGGTTTAATTTGCCGTCACGAAGTTGAGCGAGCAAACAAAGATTTTGAAAGATACAAGATATAGGAGACACAATGAAGCTTTTTGATGATTTTTATGTCTATCCCTGGACCTCCTATCAGGAAAACAACTGTAATACAATCTTTATCGATGGTCCGGTTCCTACATTAATTGATCCAGGTCATTCGCATCTTTTCAACCATGTAGTGGAGGGTATGGCCAGAGATGGAAAATCTGCTGACACCATCAAATTGATTGTATGCACCCACAGCCATCCAGACCACATTGAAGCTCTGGACCATTTTGACAACGGCGTTCTCCGGGCAATAAGCAGAGAAGAGCATGGTTATCTCCAGGAAGAGGGCAAAGAACTTTTTCTCATGTCAGGATGCCAGGCGCCAAAAAAACCTTTTAAACTGTTTCTAAAGGAAGGTCAACTAACCCTGGGTGACAAAACTCTTCAGGTTATCCCGACCCCTGGTCATTCTCCAGGGTCAATCTGTCTTTACTGGGAAAAAGAGAGGGTTCTCATTTCCGGAGATACTGCTTTTTATATGGGAGTTGGGAGAACAGACTTGCCGGGAGGGGATATGGCAGCTTTGGGACAAAGCATAAGGCGGTTAGCTAAGTTCCGAATAGAATATCTTATCCCGGGCCATGGTGAAATGGTTAGGGGAGATAAACCTATTAAAAGAAACTTCGAGCTTATCCTTGGCGAGTTCTTTTAATAATGCACCGCTCACCACTTTGCTCAATTCCCTATCTTTGGTGCGTGCATTTCTTGCTGATTCATGCTATATTAGAATCACCAACACATGTTATATGAAAGATATCTTGCCTGCCAGCCTGACAGCATGGCAGGCATCGCAAATAAATAAATTGTACATCGACAAATCTTTTGTGTGCACAGATGTCATTGTACCATCTTTAATAAGTTCACTTTTGAAGTGTGTTACTTCAGAATGACAAGGAGGAATCAACGTGAAAATTCCCGATGAGTATATATGTAACCTTTGTGGCTATTCCTTCCTTGATGGAGAGGTACCAGAGAATTTTTGTCCAAATTGTGGGAGCAGCATGGTAGCGAAAGAAATGACATATGATGAGTACCTTGATGAAGAAGCCTTTATCAATATGAGGATCGTGAACCTCACCCAGTGATAGTCAAGACTTCATATTTCCAGTTTTTGTCCACAAGTTTTTACTTTTGTATTACAATGTGGCTCTCGGCAAGCTCACTATAACGTTTGTACCTTGACCGGACATGGGTTTTATATCAAGCCGTCCAAGGTGTTTTCTCACTACAACCTGCGCGATGGGAAGCCCAAAACCGGTCCCCTTCACTTTTGTTGAAAAAAAAGGAGAAAACAGTTGTTCTGTCTTCTCTTTGGGTGGTTCTCCTGTATTAAAGATTTCAATCCTAACATAGGAAGGAGAGTCTGGGTCAAGCCCTGATTTAATGACTACCCGCATATTATCTGGTTCTGCAGCTTCCATACTGTTTTGAACAAGATAATAGAAGAGATAGGTCAGTTCCTCTTTATCTCCCTTTAGCAATATGCCCTCTTTGTGTGTAGAAATTTCGGCCTGAATGCCTTTACCTGTTCCTTCTTCTTTGAGCTTAAGGAGCACCTCGTTAATAATTTCTTCAAAATTTACAGTGTCGATCTCCGGTTCAGTCTCGAAAAGATCCATGTAGACCTTTATATCTCTCACCATTCCTTCAAGCCTCTCGTTTTCTTCCATGAGCATCTTGTATACCCTGTACTCTTTACTATCTGCATCAGCTTTATCGTGAAGTCTTTTTATATTCCACCCGATGATCATGGCTGGGTTTCTCACCCTATCTGCCATTTCACGCATTACCTCAATATTGCAACTGATTGTATTTTCAATATATGCGCTGGTCTCAACAAGGACACAAAGATCAAGAAGCTTATCTATTATTGAAAGAACCCGACCCCTTTGTTGGAGGGGCAATTCTTTGAAAACAATTCCATGGCAGAACTGACGGATGACTGCAAAGCCGAGATTTGAAAACCTTTGATCGAGATTTACTTCTACATGTCTCACACCAATCTTCCAAAGCCAGCTGAGAAATGTATCATCAAAATCAGCCGAAAAGAAGGTCTCAAACCATAACGACCAGGTCTTCCTTAAGACGCCCCGGGTTTTTTCACCTTCAAGTATCGTTCTTGTGGCAGGTATCCCCCAAAAGACATTGTAAAAATAATCACCAAACTCCTCTTTTCTTTCAGTGAAGAAGTGACGAAATGGGGCTAGCTCTGCCAAATCTGCTGCATCAATTCCTATTTGTTCTTTAAATATGCGTAGCTTGTGCAGAGGGGTTACATTGTCAGACATAAATGCCTTTTATGATTTAAATAGTGTATAAAGGTATCACAAGGTTTCCCATTGGTCAAACAGTTGGATGGAAAGTGTAATATCTTTCTGTGAAGTTCTAATAAAAAATGCTTTATAATAAACGGCATGATCAGGCATAATGGCATACTTCTCATTCATCCTCCAGTTGTAAAACCTTGCGAACCACCAGCCGGCATCTCTAAACTTTCTGGTGCATTGACAGCCCATGGGATAAACCACAGTGTTCTTGATTTAAATCTTGAATGTCTTCTTGCCGTTCTATCCGGCCAAGCAAAAACACAGTCAGACACATGGACATTAAGAGCACAGCGCAACCTCCATCAGAATATCAGCATATTAAGGTCATGGAAGGGTTATGGTTCCACAGAACGGTACAGGAGCATAGTGACAGATTTGCATCGTATTTTTCAGGTACATGGAGGTTCTCAGATTAAACGCTTATCTTTTTCTGACTACCAACACATTGATCTTTCCCCTCTGAGGAGTGCTGATCTCCTCAAGGCTGCTGAAGAATATAAACAAAACTTTTTTTACCCCTATTTCAGAGATTCATTGAGGGCTGCCCTGGAAAAAACTGGAACAGATTTGGTGGGTCTTTCCCTTAACTACCTGAGCCAGGCGTTATGCACCTTTGCGATAATCGGGTTTATAAAGGAAACAATGCCTGACGTTCAGGTTGTCCTTGGTGGTAGCCTCGTAACCTCATGGATAAGGGTCAATGTGTGGAAAAACCAATTTCAGGGTATTGTAGATCATGCAGTGGCAGGCCCTGGCGAATACCCACTTCTTGCCCTGCTTGGTTGTACCACTGAAAAAAATCAGCAGTATTGCCCTTCCTTTCATGACTTTCCTCTCGGTGAATACCTTGCTCCTGGTCCTATCCTTCCTTATAACGCATCGACAGGTTGTTATTGGAGTAAATGTGCTTTTTGCCCTGAGAATGCTGAAGGCAGCGTCTACACCGGGCGTTCAAAAAATATTATAGCGAAAGAGCTCCAATCATTATCTTCAGAATTACAGCCTGTTCTCATTCATTTTGTAGATAATGCAATTAGCCCTGTTGTCATGGCAGGACTTTGCTCCAATTCACCAGGGGTTTCCTGGTACGGGTTTGCCAGACTGACCAACCATCTTGCGAGTTTAGATTTTTGTCGTGACCTCAGACGTTCAGGTTGTGTGATGCTTAAACTGGGCTTGGAATCGGGCAGCCAGGCGGTTCTTAATGCCATGAACAAGGGAAACAATCTCGAAAGATCATCAAGAGCACTAAAGTCACTGAATAAGGCCGGTATTGCCACATATGTTTACCTCCTTTTCGGTACTCCATGGGAAACTGAGGTTGAAGCCCAGGAAACGCTCGAATTTGTAGTACGACACAGCCCTTATATTGATTTTCTCAATATGGCAGTCTTTAATCTCCCCAATAATAGTCCTGAGGCGACTCAGCTCAACACCAGGGACTTCTATGTGGGAGACCTATCACTATATACAGGTTTTTCCCATCCCCGTGGTTGGGATAGAAAGAGTGTAAAAACATTTCTAGATAAAAAGTTCAGAAGACATCCTGCAATCCAGTCCATTTTAAGACGTCATCCGCCAGGTTTCGGCTCAAACCACGCCCCTCTTTTTTCAATGAGGAATGAGGGGAAACCTATACCAAAAAACAGTTAAGTTAATACCGTTTTCTTCGATAATAACCTTGAGGAATCACTGTGGATGGAGGTTTTCCATTATTACTTTGAGCACTAACATTAATCCTGAAAACAGTTTTTCTGAACGAAAGGGAAGTTCCCTCGGCCGCTCAAAGAAAGGTTTTAAGTTTGATAAAATCCTCATGAGGAGATAGGTATGCCTAGCTACTTTATTGGTGAATTGTCCGAGACACGATTGTTTGACCTTGTTAAACCTCTGCTTGATGGAAAAAAGTCCGGCATGATCTCGATAAAGGGAAGAGAGTACAGTGAGATTCATATCGAGGGTGGCAAGATCATCCACGCCTGGACAAACTATAACACGGGTGAAGAAGCAATCCTCGCCATGATGGAGTGGCGGGTCGGCCGAGTCTCTTTTGACTGGGAAGTGACAACTGAAGAAAGAACGGTGAACGAGTCGACAGAGCAACTGCTTGCGAGTTGGAAGAATAGAGAAGAAGAATGGAAAATAATCCGGGAATCAGTGCCATCTCCAGGTGTGATGTTTCGTATCGCAATGCAAGATGGAGTAGAAGACAGGAGCATTACTGGAGATCAGTGGAAGGTATTAGCGCTATGCAACGGATCAAAACGTGTTTCGGACATTGCAGCAGCACTCCAGTGGGATATGTATAAAACATCCAACACAATCTTTCAGATGGTTCGGGGTGGTCTCTTAGAGCGGGCTGGAGAGGCGCCGGAAGAGCAAAAACCCTTGCAGAAAAAGACTGTTGGTGAAGGTTTCTTTCCCATGGTGGAAAATGCATTAAAAAAGCTCATGGGCCCTATTGCCCCTATTATTATTGATGATATTATTGCGGAAATCGGCGAATCAAGAGAAGCATTTCCTCAGGAAATGGTTGACAAACTATTGGAAGCAATCGTTTCTGAAATTCCGGATATGGCAAAAAGGGCAGAGTTTACCAAAGTGGTGCATAATGCCCTTGCCAATGACCATAAGATGAAATCATAAGCAGGAGGGTTCACATGGCAAACGATACAAAAGGCGGAATGGGACTATTACCGAGGCTTATTATAGGAATCTTCATACCAATCCTGCTCGCTTTCTTAATTATCAGTAGCATCCTATTTTTCAGTATCAATATTGGCCTGTTTCAGTTCAAAAGCATAAGAGATATCGGGTTCAGTAGTCTTTCAGACCTCAGCACCGCAGCCGTGAAAGAGTCTACAACCTCTCTGAACAAACTCGGGGAAAGGATTATTTACGAAAAAGCCCAGGACGTTGCCAAACAAATTGAGATTTTTGTCAAATCTCAGCCGAATACCTCTCTGGCTGTTCTTTCCAAAAACTCCAGACTCAAGGAAATTGCCATTCAAAAGGTTGGTGAAACGGGCTATACTGCTGTTCATGACAATCGGGGCATTAATTATTTTCATGTCAATCCACAGATTGTTGGAACAGACTTGCATCAACTTGCAACAAAGCTTCCCGAATTCGTGAAGATTCTTGATGCAGGTCTTGCAGGTCCTGCCTCAGGGTATTACAACTGGAAGGATGCAGATGGATCAGTTCGCCCCAAGTTTATGGTAAACATTCCTGTTCGGGGAACTAATCTTGTTGTTGCCGCAACAACATACATAGATGAATTCTCAAAGCCAGCCAAGAATATTGTGGACAAAATGTCACAAATTGAAAAGGCGTACTCTTCGCAATACAATAATAAATTTGTGATCTTTTATATAATTGTTCTCATTGATCTGCTTGTCTTGCTTGTTGTCATTTATCTCTATTCACATTCTATAATCCGGCCTATTCGTTATCTATCTGATGTTGCTGACAAGATCAGTATGGGTGATTTAAAAACCACAATAAAGGTAAAAGCAAAGGGAGAGGTGGCAGTGCTGGCTGAATCTATTGAAAGGATGCAGACAAGCGTGAAGGCTGCCATTGATCGCCTGCAGAAAAGACGGGACAATGGAAAGCCCCAGGCAGGCAATGGCTAAGGTCATGAAAAGAATTTAATTCAGAGGATATGACATGAGATACCCAAAGGGAGAAGTTGTTCATCAAAATCTGTCAACAGAATATACAGATATACCAGAACTGTTAGCAACCCTCTCGTCAGAAGGATTTACTGGTGTTGTAGAAGTTGTACTTGCAAAAGAAACAGGCGCCTTCATTGTTATGGAAGGTAAAGCTCTTGGTGCGCTTATAGAATCCGAGCCTGATCAGTCAACAACTTTTAGCCAAGAGGCCATGGACGAACTCATTGGCATCGCAAGTAAACAGGCTGGCATCTTGAATATCTATAAATTGTCGCCTGCTCAGGTCGATGCAATCGTTAGCAGGTTTTCCGCTGAAATAGTTTTTAAAGGGTTAACAACCGACTTCGTCAAGTTGGATAAATTCATTCAGAAGTTAGGCGCAGAACACCATACAGGGTATATAGAAGTATTTACAAAAAAGGGCCAGCCAATGGGTACCTTATTCTTAAAGGAAGGGGAACTTATCGATCTTCATCTCCGGTCTGGACTTGAAAGTCCTTCTTTATCGGAACCCAAGGCTATCCCAACTTTTCTGGAAGATGTGATCCATCAAGGAGCAGTCTTTGATGTTTACAGGAGCCTTGTAACAAATATTTCTTCTGAAACACATGGTGATACGAAATCGATTGGTCAGGTTATAAAAAATGAGGATAGTCCTGCAACAATAATAGACGCGGAAACCATTCAAGAGTTGGCGGAAGTTGAACAAACAAAAGAAATTGCTGGAGAAAGCATCAACAGTCATGAAAGACTAAATTCAAATGGCCATAAACAAATATTAGCTGCATTGCAAGAAATCATTGCAAGAGTAGAAAAATTTGTTGACGACTTCTCACAGGAAGGAATTTTTCTCAGAGCTTTTAAACGGGCTCTTATTGAGAAATCAGATACGTATCCTTTCCTTGATCCCTTTACCGAACAATTTGATTACCGACATGGAGAGATTACACTAGACGAAGAGGTGGAGCTTGAAGATTTCGCTGCAGGAATTGCAGATTGCTTTAACTTGACAGTATCTCATCTAAAAAAGGAATTTCCGAAGAATATGAATTTATCGTTAAATACGAAAACAGAACTTGAGTCCAAATTTAAACTCTATCAGGAAGCGATGATGCAATCTGGTGTTCAGTCCGTTCCTCCAATGTTGTTTAAGTAAAAAAATGGTGTTCAATGTCGTTGCATATTGCACCTTTTTCCCTGGATAACCACAAAACACAACAAAAAAAGATAAAGCTGTTGTTTTTTGACGATGATTTGGTTTTTGTATGGCAATTTAAATTTTAGAGTTGGTGCTGCTTACAATGCAATGGCTTAAAACGGACAAAAGAAAGTCAGCTAAAGCCTGGTTCATCAAGGGCTGCTGGTATGACAGCGATCCGTCGCAAACAGAGAACGCAATTGCTGCATACAGAGAAAGTATTAAAATTGACAACACCTACACCGATGCTTTTGTAAACCTCGGTTTTATCTATCTCCGCAAAGAAGAATATGAAGAAGCCTTGCAATGCTTTCAACGAGTGGCAGAGCTGGAGACTACAAAACCAGAAGCGTATAATAACCTTGGTTATGTTTATGAAAAGATGGAAAGGTTCGGAAGCGCAAAAAAGATGTACGAACGAACCCTTGAGTTTGATCCTAATGATGTGGAAGCAATGATCAATATCGCTCACATTGATGATCTAGAAGGTAATTACCATAGCGCTGTTATCCAGTACAAAAAAGCTATTGAGGTTGCTCCAAATGAGGTAGCACCCCATTTCTGCCTGGCTGTTCTCTATGATCAACATGATATGTTTGACGAAGCAATAGGAGAGTATGAGGCAACGCTTGAAATCAACCCATACCATTTAAAAGCTCTTTTTAACCTGGGCAATCTTTTTGCACAGGAAGGTCGGTACAAAGAAGCTATTATGTGTTACAAACGGGCTCTGGTATTGGATGGTGATGATATCTCTGCATGGAACAACCTTGGCGCTATCTACGAAGATATGAATGAGCTGTCGCGTGCAGAGTCTATTTACAAGCGGGCACAAGCGCTTAATCCTTACAAAGCTGAAACAAATTTTAATCTTGCTAGAATACAGCTCCTGCAACACCAAAAAGACCTCAGTGAAGAAATGCGGCAGGATATAATCCGCAGGCTCAACTTCGTACTTTCTGTCAATCCTCACAACAAAAGTGCAGAAAGGCTACTCACTGGACTCTTAAAATAAAAGATTGGCCCCTGCAGTACCACCCAGAATTGTTTTGATTTCTAGCCTGTATTGTGGAATAGAAGTGGTATTAAAAGCAGAAGAAGTTTAACCCTGTACGAATGCTTTCCCAGGTTCTTGCTTGAGCTTCAGGAGGATACACTCCCGTATGTCACTCCAGATTGTAACAGGGTCCATATCAGCTGTACCAGTCAACTGTGGATGTTTTTGCATAGTCTGAGCAGCCAGGACCCCTGCCAGCTTGGAACGATGCTCATCTGTGAATGATTGGGCCTGCTCTATGATGTGTGGTGGAATATTGACGTTAATCCCATACTTTCCTATACTTACCTCTTCCCCGTCTTCTTTGCTTTCGCATGGCGCTGCCTCGGGTAATGGAGGTTGTGGATCAAGGGCTGGTTCGGGCTGTATAGCTTCCTCTTTCATCATTACAACATTCTGTTCTACCTTCGGAGGTTCCACAGGAACTTGTTCTTCAAGGATTGCTTCCCCAGGTTCATCAATATTTTTATCGTCGCTGGATCTCAATCTTGGTTTTCTCTTGGGCATTGCAGGGCCAGTCAGCTTCTGAAAACGTTCAGAGATTTGCTTGACTATGTTTCCGTCAATCTCCTGGAGGTTGTTGGTTTCTCCTGCCTTCATACAAAGTTTGCAAATCTTATTGATGAGTCTCGGCACTCCATTTTCCGAATAAATCCAGATTGCAGTGATTGCGTCATCTGTAAATATCTTTTTAGTTGCCCCTGCAAGGGCTAAACGAGTCTCCACATAGGTTTTGACAAGCTCTTCTGACTCGATCCTTTCGATATTACAGTACGTCCCTATCCTCTGAAAAAGGTTTGCCCTTCTGGGATGCTCAAGCCTTCTTGCCAATTCTATTTGGCCTGCAAGAACAATGGTAAAAAGGTTTCTATTGTCATCCTGCATGTTGGTGAGAAGTCTTAAACTCTCAAGGTTCGCAGGGGACATTGCGTTTGCTTCATCAATAAAGATTAAAACCTTTCTTCCTTCATCGGCAGTCTGAAAAAGTAACTTATTGAATATCTCTAATAGATCAACTTTTCGTTTCTCCTCGCACTGTTGCCCTGTGAGTTGTCCAATAATTTCTCGTAGAAGCTGAATAAAGGGGATATCCGGGTTTGTTATGAACGCAATTTTATACTTTGACGGTTCAAGGGAATCAATGACCATCCTTAGTGACATTGTTTTCCCAAGGCCCACATCACCAACAATAACGGCTATACATTCATTTCCTTCCTCAATGGCGAAAAGTGTTTCGGCGATTGTATTTTCAACAGATGTATGGGATGCTACATACATTGATGGATCAGGAACATTGTCGAAGGGTGGTTTTTTAAGTCCCCAATAATCAAAATACATGCCTTGCTCCTTTTTTCTTTTTACCGGCTGTCAGCCAGTCCTTGCCTGAGAACTTTTTTTGTTTTGCTTGGAGTGCACTCCCTGGCTTTTTGCAGCACTTCGCTACGGCTTAAATAATCGAGTACATCTTCCAGCAAAAAGCGTCTCAGTCTTCCCATCTTGTAACTCCTGATCTGTTCAGCCTTGACAAGCCTTGAAAGAAAGCTCTTGCTAACTTGCAGCATCTTACATACGTTTTTCGAATCAAGCATGTCAGTTCTCTCTACATGCTTTAAATGAAGGTTGAACACAATCTGCCCATCTTCATACCCCTCGAAGTCGACGTCAATGCTGCCAAGGATTTTTCCAATAAAACAGTTGAGAGCGCCCTTTGCCTGGATAACTGTACATTGGTCTGGAGTTAATTGAATTCTGATAATATTGTCACCATCTCTTACTGCGCCTCTAAATGGATAAATATGTTGCTTTCCATTTCCATCCGGGGCAAATCTTTCGGGTACAAAGGAATGCGGGTCAGCTAATTCCTGTGTTTTATCCATGCTTTTTTCTTCACAGAAAAACGAATGATCCAACAATGTAGGGCTTTGGATTCTTCTTTTTACAATGCATATTTTGTCCATAAATACGTCCTCTATGCCTGTATTATCGTCCTTACCTGTTTTCTCCTTAAGTATTTTTTGTTAATGCCAATAACTGTCTACACACATTGTTAAACCTTCAGGTTTTATATAAAGTGTGCCAATTAAGGTCAATGATGTGAGTCACACGGAAAACTCAGGTCAAAGATTCAGGCCTTAATCTTCCTGGATTTCCTCAATTTTCCAACACAGCCATAGGTAATACATGGTAATTGGCGATGAATCACTGTTCTGACAGGTCACACCAGGTTTTTATTGAAAATCTCTCAACGTCTCATTGTCAGTCCGGTATGAACACTGGCAAAGAAAAGACCCTGACTATGTTATTCTCTGAGCGGGTTGCTGCCATAAGACAGGTCGCAGAACTCTGGTGCATCATGGTTAAAGACCTCTCAGGCTCGAAGTAGAAAACCGGTATCAATCACATACAATTAAAAAAAGATACCTGGCTTTAAGCTATGCTTCGCCTTCTGGGGAAGAGCAGGCTGGAACAAAAAACCCTGGAAACTTCATATGTTATTGTCTTGACTTGTGGACGTCAAACATCTGATAATATTGACTCATCCTCGTTTATCTGAAAAGGAGGGAACATGGATTTTGTGAAGATTATGCCTTGCCTTGACATGAAGAATGGTAAAGTTGTGAAAGGCGTACACTTTGTAGACTTGAAAGAAGCTGGTGACCCTGTACAGAATGCTGCCTTTTACCAAAAGGAAGGTGCCGATGAACTTGCCATGCTTGATATAGCGGCTACTATCGAAAACCGAAAGACAAGGCTTGATTGGGTTAAACAGGTTTCTTCAGTCATTAGCATACCTCTCACTGTTGGAGGGGGGATAAATAGCCTCGAAGATATTCAACTCGTGCTTGATGCAGGGGCAAACAAGATTTCGATGAATAGCGCTGCAGTGCACAATCCCGGTCTTATAAAAGAAGCAACAGATCGCTTCGGATCAGAGAGCATTACTATTGCTATAGATGCAAGGAGAAATGCTGCCCTGGCGTCTGGTTTTGAACTTGTTGTGTCGGGAGGGACAAAGCCAACTGGAAAAGATGCGGTAGAATGGGCAAAGGTATGTGAGGGTCTTGGTGCTGGAGTTATTTTACCAACAAGCATGGATGGCGATGGAACCCTTGCCGGTTATGATCTTGAATTTACCAGGGCCATTTCTGATGCGGTCAATGTTCCTGTGGTTGCATCCGGTGGCGCAGGGACTCTCGAACATTTTTATGAAGGGGTTACGAAAGGGGGAGCACAAATCCTACTCGCTGCATCAGTCTTTCATTATCGAACTCTCAGCATTAAACAGGTCAAGACATATTTGTTTGAAAAAGGGCTTAAGGTGACATTTCACTAAAATATGGGGACTAAAACGATATCTTTATAAGAGTTACGACCAGATATCGGTGAACCCTGTGCTTCTGTACAAACCAGAGAGGTTGCCGGAACCGTATGCAGTGAAGCCCGGGACACCTGTTTTATTTTTTGTGCCTGATGGGCATTAATAGCACAAGACATCTGATAATTTCCCCGATATGAATAGATTCACAATAATATTTTTTTGTTAACATTCACACGGTTTTCCTGCCAATAGGCTCATTTGGTGTAATGTCTTTGGAGTAAGCCTTTTTTCTGATTTAAGAATTCTTATGTGATTTGGCTCTGTCAAGTTTTCCATGCCTCCAGCACAACACCTCTTAAAAGTTTTTAAGATCGTAAAAATCGCTTTCTGGAAACTATACTACTTTCTCATGAACGGACACTGATGCTGGGCTAATAGGGATCAGGGTTTTTGCGGATGTTTTTGAGGTAATTGACGAGTGCTTCTCCTGAGGTGGTATTGTGTGGCTATTTTAGATCTCTTTTTTAGCATTAAGCCTATTTTTCTCATGACCTTTTGGATCAGACCTTGAACTGTCCGTCTTCGTAGATGACAAGCCTTTTACCCGATGTAAGATGGGCAGTTACTGTTTTCCGCTCAGTGTTGACCAGGTCCCAGTGGAGGGCCGAGTCATTAAAACCCAGCTTTTCCTTAAGCTGCTTGGTCATGTCAGCCTGATTACCGGTGTAAGATTCGGTGTATGACGATCCCACGGCTATGTGGGAGTTGCCATGTCTTCCGCCAAAATTCTCATCAAACAGGGTGTCGGCCATAAAACGGTCAATCCGTGAAAAACGCCTGTCAGTCAATGAGAATTCTCCGATTCGGGATGCACCCTTGTCCATGGCAAGCTGCTTGATGGCGAACTGCTCACCCTCGTCCGCCTCTATTTTAACAACAGCCCCCTTTTGAAAGGTGAGACGGATCCCTTTCACATAATTGCCGCTTCTGAAAGAGGGAAGATTGGCATAGTAGGTTCCTTCTGTGCCCCGCCAATCAGGGGAGAAAAAGATTTCAAAGCTCGGGATGTTGTGGCCTGAGACGCCTGACCATTTTCTTTTTTCTCCGGGCGTGATAGTCAAGTCGATGTTCTTAGCCTCTATATGAAGGGTTTTGATCTTGAGGCTGTTCAGCCATTTCTTAATGCCATGCACGTTGTTAAGGATCGATTCCCATTCCTGAACAGGATTTTCTTTATCGAGATAGCATGCCTTTATTATCTGGGCTGCATAATGTCTGATAGTCGTTTTTGCCTGCCAGGCCAGTTCATGGGTTGGAAAGGTGCACAAAGTCCAGCTGTAGAATCCCTGTTCCTCTCTCTTGTCGAGAATGTCCTTCAGCGGTTTTCGTGACACGAGTACCGTGCCGATTCGTGCCGGATCAATGTCTTTCAGGTGGGTGAGTGATTCCGGGGCTCGAAGAAATATCCGTCCGTTTACATTTTCATAGAGCTCCTTTTCGCCTGGTGGAATAAAGACAAGCTGTTTGTCATCTGCTTCTTCAAAGAAACCCTTTTCCATACCAAAGGTAAGGCCCATCCGCTGTACAGGGTGCATGCCCATGGCAACAATCTTTTTAAAGAGAATCTCGGCAAGGGGCAGTGCAGGGTTTTCATACTGGATGAGGATGATATCTCCCTTTTTGAATTTTGATTTACGGGCTGTTTTTAGGCCCCATAGCAAAACATCTGCGTATTTCTCCAGTTCTGCGGTTGTCAGTACCATGCATCCCCCTCGGTTGATCTTCGTTAAACCTCTTTTTTATTCGTAGTGTATTGTTGTCAGGGAATCCCCGCAAACACGCTCATTTGCTACAGCGGAGAATTTCGCTCACCTCCGACTGCGGAACTTTTACATACGATAAAGACCAGGCTTCCTTGCCTCACGACAGTTTGCTAAAAGAATGTCCGACACCGTGCTCTCATAAGGTGCCCAAGTTAAGAGTAGTATAACCCGACCACAACCTGACTGACAAGGTTTTTACTTTAATATGATGGAGGGTATAGAAACATCACGGCCTGCCATGGCTATGGTTAGGGCCAGGTGAAAATGGGGTTCCCTCCTGCATCGTTGACGGTGATCTGCTCGATGTTGGTCACTGTGATGGTTGTTCCGCCACCCGAACCGGTTACTGATAAATGTAGTCATTTCCAGTTCAAGCGACTGTATTCGGTTGGTCTACACCGCCCCCTCCATACTGCTCTATCCAGCGTTCTCGACTCTGGTATCGACAGAGAGGGGGTCATCGGCTGATCCCCCATGCTGAACGATGCGGTTCCTCTGGTCATCACCGAAATAGATCAGGTGTTCGGGGTATCCATCCCCATATCCGTTTTATAGGTATCAAAGGAGGGAAAAGAGAATGCAAGGGGTATGGTGAGTGGGAAGGAAGAGAGTGTTTTGATGCTGATGGGCCCTATGGAGGCAAGGGTTGTTGTCCCGGGAGGAAGGGAATAGATTTTCTGGTATTAGTGTAAAAAGAGAAGGAGATGATACTGACGATGATGTGGGTTAGGAGTTAAGGCAGTTTTTCGTCCCGCCTTCTTCTTTGACCTTGTTTACGCCATCGGCACAGGCTACAAGGTAGTAGGTGCCGGAGGGGACGGTGATCTTCACCTTCTTGGTGGTGTTTGCCAGGGGAGCAAGGCCCTTGACGGAGTGTTTGCTGGTAAGAAGCCAGGTCCCTTCCTTTGAGGTGACAATGGACAGATAGTAGTTGGTCACTGTCGTGGGGGATGCTGCATCGCCCTGGTTTACCATGGTGGTGGTGAGGGAGAACTTACTTTCCAGAGTAACCGTTGCCGGAGAGCAGGCAACGGTGGTGAATACAAGGGTCGAAGCGGCGTAGAGATTACCGAAAGCGGAAGAGAGGAGCATTATGATGAATACGCTTTTTGTAAGGAGAGAATGCATGACCATTTTCCTCCTTGTTAGGGTTAAACAGTATGGTGACTGTTCAGAGTACATTTGCAGAATACACGGAAAAAGGGCGAAGAGGGGAAATGAATTTTATTTTTCATTCATTGCTATTTTTTTAATGAAACAGCACGATGAGAGCAAAGCCGATGATCATGAGAAGGGTGCCCACAAACCTTTCCCTGATATTGGTTTCCTTGAAAAACAGGTATCCGAAAAGAACGCCCATGAGGAGGCTTAATCGTTTTATCGAAATCATGTAGGCTACCTGGGTGAGGCTGATGGCGATCATGTGGGCAACGATGCTCGTGGCATGACAGAATCCAGGAAGAATGGATGCCTTGATTGCATCTCTGGGAGGTACGTACTTTCTTTCATCACGGCCTCTTAAGAGCGCGATGGGCGTCATGGCACAAGCAAGGGCGCTGTAATACGTTATCCCAAAAAAGAGAGGGGAGGAGTGCTGAATCGCCAACTTTCCAAGGGTCGCTGTGACGCTGTAAATGAGAGCCACGCCTATCATAAAAAGAGAGCCCCGCTCTTTCCTGACAGCGAAGAAAGGGGCAAGAAGCCCCTTTCTTGCCTGACCTATATTCAAGGTATAACCTCCAAAGGCAATCATTGCTACACCAATTACGCCAAGAACAGATATAGTTTCTCCCAAGATCAAATAGGGAACAACTATGAGAAAAATAGGAGTGAGGGAAAGAAAAGGTACGGTGAGGCTCAGGGGAGATGTTTTCAGGGCCTTAACGTAAAGGACAGTGGCTGTCACTTCAAGGGGCAGTGCAACCAAGAATGCCAGGAAAAATATGCTATCGATCAATGGTATCGGGATGAATGCAAGAGTGACAATGAGAAAGGGGAGAGCCCAGAGAAGCCTGAGCCAGGCAATCAAATATTCGTTGTGAACGGAAAGCGCTTTCTTGGTGAGGGCGTCATTTGATGCAGCCATAAATGCGGACAGGAGTGCCCACAGTATCCATGGATTTGTCATGAATGCATTGTAAAGCCTTTAATTACTATTAAGCAATTTAATTTTAGGTGTTTTTTCATCTCAAATAGTTGAACTACTTTTTTCCATTTCATCTCATTGACATGCGGGTGGAATTGATTATGTTATACAAAAGTGTCTTTTTGAAGATACTGCCATAAAACATATTAAGGGGGGTTATTATGTCGACCAAAAACACGAAAGTAAGTCGTATTATGCCATGTTCAGTCAACCTGCTGACAGTAGCATCAAAGACAGAGCGCGAAGCAATGACTGCCACTGCAATGTTTATTTCTGAAGATCCTCCTCTCTTTGTTGTAAGTGTTCAGAAGCATATCTTGACTCATAAAATTATTGAAGAAACCGGCCAATTTGTTCTAAACATCCCATCCACGGAGCAGGTTAGACTGGCTAAAAGGCTTGGACATGAGAAATCGCCTGACAAGTTCAAGGAATTTGATATTGAAACGGAGAGCGCTAAAGCAGTTAGCGCACCATTGATCAAAGGATCTTTCGCCAGCATTGAGTGTAAGGTTATTACATCTTTCCCTGCAAGTAATTTCACAGTCTATGTTGTAGAGGCTGTTGATTTCGCCTTTAACGATAATTTATCGCCTGTTGTATGGCATTTGAACAGGTACTATTCCCTGGGAGATGAATTGAAATAGATTAGCGGAGATCCATGGTTGATGACAACGCCCTTTTAGTTTTGAAAAAACGATATCTCATCAAGGATGTCCGTGGTAATGCTGTGGAAACCCCTGACCAAATGTTTGAGAGGGTTGTCGGTTTTGTTGCAGGGGCTGAGGAGATGTATGGTGACAAGGGGCGCGAAGAGATAGGGTATGACTTCTTCCATATGCTTCGCAACCTTGAGTTTCTCCCAAACTCCCCCACTCTGATGAACGCAGGGAGGGAGCTTGGCCAGCTTGCTGCCTGCTTTGTTCTTCCCATTGAAGACTCGCTCGATTCGATCTTCGATCAGGTGAAGATGACTGCAAAGATTCATCAATCTGGAGGTGGGACAGGGTTTTCTTTTTCGAAACTAAGGCCTAAAGACGATGTTGTGGCTTCAACAATGGGTGTTGCAAGCGGTCCCGTATCCTTTATGACAGTTTTTAATATGGTTACAGACGTTATAAAACAGGGCGGAACCCGGAGAGGAGCAAACATGGGTATCCTCAGGATTGACCATCCTGATATTGAGGAGTTTATCACTATTAAGAATAATCCTGAAGCAATGAACAACTTCAACCTTTCTGTCTCGGTGACTGATGAATTTATGGCAGCATATGAAAAAGGTATCAGGTTTCCCCTCATCAATCCGAGGACAAAGGAGGAGACAAAAACTGTCGATCCACGAGAACTGATCCAAATGATCGCTCAATCGGCCTGGAAGTCGGGAGAACCTGGGATGATATTCATTGATACCATCAATAGAGAAAACCCAACGCCTCATATCGGCGCTATCGAGGCGACCAATCCTTGCGGTGAACAACCGCTTCTTCCATATGAATCGTGCTGTCTAGGATCGATTAACCTTGCCAAGTTGGTAAAAAATGGTGAAATCGACTGGAGACGACTGAGGGAGCTGACCCACCTGGGCGTACGGTTTCTCGACAATCTGATTGATATAAACAGGTACCCTGCACAGCAGATCGAAGATATTAGCAGAAGGAACCGAAAAATCGGCCTCGGAGTGATGGGCTTTGCCCATTTGTTGATAAAACTGGGAATTGCCTATGACTCGTTTGATGCCGTAAAAACAGCTGAAGAAATCATGGCGTTTATCCAGGCTGAATCAAAGGTTGCTTCAAATCTGCTCGCAAAACAACGAGGGGTATTCCCGAGTTATAAAGGAAGTGTGTGGGAAGCCAGAGGGTTGCGACAGAGAAATGCCACAACTACTACCATTGCGCCAACTGGTACCCTGAGCTTGATTGCAGGAACATCAGGCGGGATTGAACCCATTTACGATGTCAGATATTCCCGCGTTCTTTTCGGCAACATCAAGGTAGACATTGTAGACCCACTTTACAGGAATGCTAGGGAAAAGGATAACAATGAAGAACAAATGAAAAAAATATTCAGAAGGGCTCATGATGTAGCACCATCAGATCACCTGGCCATTCAGAGTGCTTTTCAAAAGCACGTTGACAATGCAGTCTCAAAGACCATCAATCTTCCTCAGGATGCCACTATTGATACGGTAGTAGACGTTTACCTCAGGGCACACAGGATGGGCCTAAAAGGGGTCACTATCTTTAGAGACAAAAGCAGGGGCGCACAAGTCCTGTCCTGTGGAACCCAGCAAGCATGCTAATAACCGCCCGCTTTTTGTCAAAATCTGCTTGGAAAAACCGGTTAAGAAGTGATACCATCATAGCATGAAGCATGATTTCCGCAAGGTTATTGGGTTAAAAGTGGATGTCGATACATATGAAGGCATGAAGAACGGAGTGCCAAAACTCCTTGACTGTTTGAACCAGTTCAATATCAAGGCTAGTTTTTTTGTGCCCATGGGGAGAGATCATACGGGTTGGACTGTCAAACGGGTTTTCACCAGAAGAGGATTTTTAAAAAAAGCAAACAGGGTGGGAGTATTGGAAACGTATGGTATGCGAACTCTCATGTATGGTCTTTTACTTCCCGGGCCCAAGATAGCTGAAAAAAACAGGTCGGTTCTCAGAGAAATAGTTGAACAAGGACACGAAGCAGGTATCCATGGTTATGATCATGTTATCTGGCATGACCGTGTTAAAAAATGGGATGGGGTAAAAACATCAGCTATACTGATTCGTGCCTGCAGAAAATATGAGGATATTCTCGGCGTAAAAGCCCATTCTTTTGCCGCTCCCGGGTGGATGATCAACCCTTATGCGCTGCAATTTTTTGAAAATAATGGATTTCTCTATTCTAGCGATACGCGGGGCGTATCGCCCTTCTTGCCGATTATGGGGGACAGACCTATTAATATACTTCAGATACCAACCACACTTCCCACGCTTGATGAGGTAGTGGGCATTGAAGGTTCTGAGCCCCGCCTGCTTGCTGGGTATTTTAAAGATTTGTTGAGTGAGAACCTGAATATTATTACAATACATACTGAGCTTGAAGGTAAGCGGTGGTTGGGTTTCCTTATGGATTTTATTCGTCTCGCGAATGAACAGGGTTTTACTTTCATGAGGCTCACAGATATTGCACAAATGCTCAAAGGGAAAAACAGCATCCCAAGATGCAAAATCTTTTACGGACATGTTGAGGGCAGAGCAGGCGAGGTCTCGTGCCAAAAACCTTCCGATCTACCTTAAATTACAGTTTATTACGGATTATTACACATTGTTAGCAATGTTGGACACCATTGCCTTGCTCGTCCTCGTTCTCTGGCCAATTATTCCACTGTGGTGGATACCCGTACATGGGGCAAATAAAATAGTGAGGAAGATGGGATTCTTTGTTTGTCCGGTTATTGGTATATTATGGGTTACTATAGCATACATCATATACACGAACAGGGTATTTTTCTTAGGATTTAACATAGATTTCTTCATACTTATCAGAGCAGGAGGGATTCTTTGCGCTGGCGCCGGTGTATTCCTCCAACTATGGACATTAAGGGTACTCAATTTCCTGGTTATTACAGGAGCTCCAGAGATATTCGATGGAGTAAAAGCAAAGCTCAGTGTTCATGGCCCTTTTTCTTATATCCGGCATCCTACATACCTGTCGCATACAATGTTTTTTCTTGGGGTTTTTTTAATAACTGGCAACTTGGCAATAGGTCTTGTTGCCCTGATTGATTTTTTAACCATGAATTTTATTGTTATCCCTTTGGAAGAGAAGGAACTCCTGCAACGTTTTGGTATAGAGTACAAGTCCTATATGGCCCGTGTTCCCCGTTTTATTCCGCGATTGAACAGATAACCATAGTCTGTCGGAAAACGATATCCCAATATTAACGGTAATTCTTTAAAACAAGCTTGACAACTTGTTTATCTATGGTATAAATAACCGTATATAGAGTTAAAAATAAACAAATAAGGAGGGTATTTATGGCAGGAAGTGTATACAAAATCATCGAGATAGTCGGAACGAGCACAAAATCATGGGAAGATGCAGCAAAAGCTGCACTGGAAACTGCTTCAAAAACCCTTGAAGATCTGAGAGTCGCTGAAGTTGTAAAACAGGATGTAACTGTGGAAAACGGTAAGGTAATAAACTATCGTGTAAGATTGAACATCTCTTTTAAATATCACACTGAAAAAGGTCTATAAAAGAAAAAAAGAGGGGACTTTGGTCCCCTCTTTTTTATTAGTACATATCTCCCATACCACCCATACCACCTGGCGGCATCATTGGCATTCCCGCGCCTTTCTCTTTCGGTTTTTCTGCTATCATTGCATCAGTTGTGAGCAATAAGGCCGCAACGGATGAAGCGTTCTGAAGGGCTGTTCGTGCAACCTTTGTGGGGTCTATGATACCGGCGTCCATAATATCATCCACATACTCCTCTTTTGCTGCATCAAATCCGAAATTACCCTTTCCGTTCTTCACCTTTTCTACCACGATGGATCCGTCGTGCCCTGCGTTGTTAGCAATCCATCTGATCGGCTCTTCAAGGGCTTTCTTGACTATCTTGACACCAAACTGCCTCTCCCCTTCAATGTTGAGCTTATCAAGTTCTGGAATTGCCCTGATGAATGCAACACCGCCGCCGGGAATAATTCCTTCTTCCACGGCTGCTTTTGTTGCATTGAGTGCATCTTCCACGCGGGCTTTTTTCTCTTTCATCTCAGCTTCTGTTGCTGCCCCAACATTGATAACAGCGACACCACCCACGAGCTTGGCAAGTCTTTCCTGAAGTTTTTCTCTGTCATAATCGGATGTTGTTTCATCAATCTGGGCTCTGATCTGCTTAACCCTGCCTTCGATATCCTTCTTTTCACCGGCACCGTCGACAATAGTTGTATTGTCTTTGTCGATCACAATCCTCTTTGCCTGGCCAAGATCTTTCAGTCCAACGGTCTCAAGTTTAATACCGAGTTCTTCTGAGATCATCTGTCCGCCGGTAAGGATAGCGATATCTTCCAACATTGCTTTTCTTCTATCACCAAAACCAGGGGCTTTAACAGCAGCCACTTTCAGAGTTCCTCTCAGTTTGTTAACGACTAAAGTCGCCAGAGCCTCACCCTCAACATCTTCAGCAATAATCAAAAGAGGTTTTCCCATTTTTGCCACCTGCTCAAGAACAGGGAGAAGATCCTTCATACTGCTGATCTTTTTTTCATTAATGAGGATCAAAGGTTCCTCCATCACTGCTTCCATTTTCTCAGGGTTTGTCACAAAATATGGTGATATATATCCCTTGTCGAACTGCATACCCTCGACGATTTCAAGGGATGTCTCCATGCTTTTTGCTTCTTCCACGGTGATAACACCCTCTTTGCCAACTTTCCCCATTGCTTCAGCAATGATATTTCCAATCGTTTCATCGTTATTTGCAGAAATGGTTCCCACCTGGGTAATTTCTTTCTGATCCTTTGTGGGTTTTGAAAGCTTTCTGAGCTCATCAACGACAACTTCTACTGCTCTTTCAATACCTCTTTTAAGTTCCATCGGGTTGTGGCCGGCAGCTACAAGTTTTGCACCTTCGCGATAAATTGACTGAGCAAGTACAGTAGCCGTGGTGGTTCCATCGCCAGCTACATCGCTTGTCTTGGATGCCACTTCTTTTACCATCTGGGCACCCATGTTCTCGAATTTATCCTCAATTTCTATTTCTTTCGCAACGGTTACACCGTCTTTTGTAACCGTGGGCGAACCAAAAGACTTCTCCAAGATTACATTTCTTCCTCTAGGTCCGAGAGTCAATCTTACTGCATCTGCAAGAGTATTAACACCTTTTAGAAGTGACTCCCTGACGCCCTGATCATACTTAATTTCTTTAGCCATCCTTTAGCCTCCTTTCTTAGTCTTCTACAATTCCGAGAACATCATCTTCTCTCAGGATGAGATGTTCTTCACCGTCAATCTTGATTTCAGTGCCGGAATACTTACCGAAGAGAATCTTGTCGCCGACCTTAACTGTTAAAGCTAGTTTCTGGCCGTTTTCGAGAATCTTTCCGTCACCCACGGCAATCACTTTGCCTTCTTGAGGTTTTTCTTTAGCTGCATCGGGAATAATGATGCCTCCCTTTGTCTTTTCTTCCTCCTCAAGCCTTTTGACGATGATTCTGTCTTGTAATGGTTTAATCTTCATCGTATCACACTCCTTTCAAAAAAATTATATTTGGCAATTGGTAAACCAGAATGCTAAAAATACTATAATGATAAGAGGTAGTTTTTGTCAATAGGGGCAAATTAAATTTTTAACAATAAATTTACCCCTTCTTTATACCATCTTGAAAACTCTTCATTTTCGTTTTTGTTTCTATCTTTTTCCTGCAGTATTGTTTTCATCAGACTATCCTGGTTGATGGTGATGTTATATTCCCTCAAGGCTTGGGAAGAAAGACGCTCTATCATACCTGAAAGCGCTTCATGCTCCTTTTTCTTACAACCCCAGAGGCTCCACCATTTCTTGTAAATGTCCTTAATCTCTTTGCTTTTTTTATCATAGTAACTGGCAAGGACAGGAAGCCATTCTTTGATGCTTTCCTGGGACTCAAACAGAATATCATCAACGAAGGGATACCGTTCTATGATGTCCATTTCAACCCGTATCTTCCGTTCAAAACCATGTATGATGCTTGTGGCTCCGTGTTTTTTTGTATATACTTTATTTTTGAGATCATTCCAGACCTCAATAACTGGATATATTTCCATACTCTCTTCGGAATAGTTCACAATCTCAATGCTGTCAATGGCATGTTTTCTTTTTCTCGGAACACCAAACATGAGAAGGCCCAATAGATCTGAAACGACATGAAAAAGGAGTGATCTGTTTTTAGGTCTCTTTGTGGGATGCATGAAACATATAAACTCATTGAGCTCAAGGGCTTCGACAAGATGATCTTTTTTGGACTCCATGTCCAAGTATTTTATTGCATCAATGGCGAGGGTAATCGTGGACATGGATAGCAGGTCTTTCTCATCCTTGATGAACTCCCAGACATCAAGGATGTGACGCCGTGGAAGCATTATAATCCCTCTCGCCTCAGCTCCTCGATCAGCGTTTTTTGCTTGTCAGTCAGTTTTTTAGGTATCTCTACCTCTGTCTCAACGTACTGGTCGCCTCTGTTCCCCTTCATATCGGGAATCCCCAGGCCTCGTAACCTGACTTTTTTGGTCCCTGCAGGAATCTTGACCACCTTCGGCCCGTCAATGGTAGATACTTCCACAGTGGTACCTAGTAATGCGTCGGTAAGACCTATCTCTTTCGTTATGTGGATATCATTGCCAGCTCTTTTGAAGACGGGATGATCACCAACTTTGACAGTAATGTATAGATCGCCAACCCTACCAGTTCTCGGATCTCTGTTTCCTTTTCCTTGAAGCCTCAGCTTCTTGCCTGTTGATATCCCTCGGGGTATTTTAATGTTAACCTCTTCAGTGCCCTGTTGGGTGGCAAAAGAGATTCTTTTCTCTGTACCTCTGACTGCATCCATGAACGGGATTTCAAGTTCATAGTTGAGGTCCACGTTTTTTGGTGGCTGCTGTTCTCTCGTTATGTAATCCCCGAAATCGTAGGCCTGAGATCTCTGCCGGCCAGTTCTGCCAGCCTGTCTTCCAAAGATCATGCTGAAAATGTCGCCACCTCCGAATCCAAGGTCCCTGAAAAGGTCTCCAAAGTTAGCACCCTTGAATATATCTTCTTCAGAGTAACGCTGCTGGAAGCCGCCCATACCATATGCGTCATATTCCTTTCTCTTTGCTTTGTCACTTAGCACTGCATAGGCTTCGCTGATGAGCTTGAACTGTTCCTCTGCTTCTTTATTGCCGGGGTTTTTGTCAGGATGATATTTCTTTGCAAGCCTCCTGTATGCTTTTTTTATGTCATCCTCTGATGCCCCTTTGGCTACCCCAAGTATTTCGTAGTAATCTTTTTTTACCGCCATTTTATCCACCACCTATGATAGCAATATATTGCCCGACCTTACCGCCCACAGCGCTGGCTACTGTCGGGCACTTCACCTTCATGATATGTATGACTGATCTATTGTCACTAAATTCCGATATGGTCTCATAATTCCCCATACCCTTGGCAATTACAATGGCATTATTCTCCCAACATTCCTTTACCGTTCCCCTCAAGTCTTCTCTTCTTATGCCCACTTCGTCAGTTTCTGTTGAGATAATATTCGGGAACATTTTCCTGAAGCCGAATCGCTCAACATCGGGTATTGAAAGGTCGTTTTGAACAGGGTTCTCCTTTACAGCATAATAAACAGTTTTTCCTGTATTTTCTAGGAACCGTATTAATCCCACATCGAACAAGAACTCACCAGCGTTGTCAGAAAGCATCAGAACAACATTACTTCTAGTATAAATCTCCTCTGTGATTTTATCTATATCCCCTGAAAAATCAAATCCTTCAATTTCGTACTCATGGTGACAAAAAAAATCCGTTGAGTTACCCAGAGCAGAGAATTTGATAAAGCCTTCTAAAGTTTCAGGAAAAGCTGGGCGCAACTCGCATATCGCCTTTTGTGCTGCTTCGACCTCCTTTGTTTTGATTGAAAAATACGGGTCAGTAACACCTGTTTTGCTTTTGATGAATCTGTGGAGCTTGTTTGCAATATCGGGTGGAGTGCTTCCTGTATTCCAGAGATTGTCAACCATCGAATATGCCTGAAAAGCGATCTCTTCATCACCCTGAGACAAAGCAACAGCTTTCTCAATGAGGTCTTTCAGGCACCCATAACAGTGATCCATTAGTTTCATGTTGAACATTATAAGAATATAACGAAACTTATTCCAATTCAACCTGTTGACTTGAAGAAAAACCAAGAAGATTGGGCTTGCAAGAATTCACCAGGAAGGGTACAATAGTGTAACTATATCCTGGAAATGAATCTGTGGAGAAAGCCATGATAGATGAAATTAAGACGGTGGATGATCTTCTAAAGGCAAAAAAAGTAACCCCTGAAGAGCGTGAGCTCCTGAAAGATATCATCGAGGTTGCAAGAACAAACGAACGGAAAATTCGGGAATATGCCGAACAGATGAAGGCGAACTTCAACAGACTGTCCCAGGCATTACAGACTATGGAAGAGAGGACACTCATTTTGAACAAGACCTTACAGGGTTTGCTTGACGCAACGGATACGCTTCACCTGAGATTGATGCCAAGTGACAAGTTTTACCGCGAGTAGAAAAATAAATAGATATAACCACGTAGCGTATTGTTCTATTTTCGTAACATCTTTCCTTTACAGCAAAATTAATAATGATTATGAGATGGGTTAGTCTTTTCCCAAAAGGAGAACGCAGGTGCTTCTTATTTTAAAGTGGCTAATAATGACTGTTTCTGTAATGGTTACAGCCTACGTGATACCAGGGGTTACAGTGCGCAGCTTCATGTCAGCCTTGTGGGTTGCATTGTTACTCGGTATAGTCAATATGCTCCTGAGACCATTTCTCATTCTCATAACACTTCCTATTAATATCCTAACATTGGGGCTTTTTACCTTTGTAATCAATGGGCTTATTATCCTTCTTGTATCATCGGTAGTAAAAGGTTTCCAAGTGAGCGGTTTCTGGATTGCAGTCCTGTTCTCCATCGTGTTGTCAATTGTCAACTACGTGATGAACTTCTTCATAGGAACGCGATAGCTTTCAAAGATCTATAGGCTTTGGTGGCCTGAAAAATGATTTTGTTTCAGAATACCCCGATTATGGGTTCACTGAGTTTGGAGGCATATTGTGACCAATAAGAAAAGCCCGGTAGTTTATGTTGACCACACAGTCTTGAGTCTTGTACCTAAGCAGGTGCCCGATTCTGACCCTGCCTTTGAGGACTGGTTTGCGTCTCAAGAACTCTGGAGAGAATTCAGAGAAGAAAAGATAAAACTTGTAACCCACGGGAAAGATACAGAAATGGACATCATTCTCTGGCTCAACAGGCAAGGATGCTGTATTACCGATACTCTCAGGGCAGTTGAGGCAATCAATGAATTTGAAGCCTGGAACAAGATTGAAAAAAGCCATATCCAACAATACAAGCAAATGCTCATTCATTTTGAAGAGATAGAATCGCTTCACCCACCTCAAGGAAGGTTTGAGGAACATTCAACAAAGGATGACATTACAAAAGTCTTGAGGCTCAAACCCATGGGGGCGGATAATGTCGAATCCACTGAAGGAGATCAAAACCTCCTGAGACAATGTCTCTCCGAGGTTGGCAACTGGTACATCGAAGATCGCTGGAAGGACTTGAAGAGAACGGATTATCAATTGAACTGGCAAATCCTTGAGTCGGTACTTATCAGGCAAGGGGTTGAACCGGTTTTTCATGGTGTTGAAGGAGATCGAAACCGCAATCTCTTTGGATTATTGAACCGAGCGGTAGGACTCACGAAAAAAAGTTGCGGAAGACTCCCTGTACCGGATACTCACATCAATTTCGTGATCAACATGGTGCTTCAGAAGTATAGCCATGACCAGGTATTAAGCGGCATAAGCCATCTTTTGCACTGCATTGTGCACAACATCAATTTTTATGTCACAGTTAATCACAGGCTAATACAGGGTTTCAATGAACAAAAAGAAGCACTTGAGAGATATCTTCATCTTACGGCCCTGGACCTTAAATTAATGACCCCCAAGAGGTTTGTAACTGAAAACCTGAAATCAGGTCAAAGAGCCTGATAACAATCTCTCAGTTTAGTCATCACTGGTCGCGTCATAACGGGACTCCACAGCCTGAAATCTTCAGATTTCTTCACATTGTACTAATGACTGCATGCCCCGTTCATCTTTTTTCTGAATGAAAACATGGTCTGAGGTGCTTGGAGCATGGAGGATAAAACTGGCCTGTCTAATCCTTGATTCATGGTTATGCTGCAAGCTTATCTCTTTTGACTATGATGCCCTTTCCACTGACGACGACAATTTCTGTGGGAATGTTTTTACCGGCCAGAGCCATGCCCTCCTGGATGATCATAGGCATCTTTGAGCAGCAAGGGACCTCCATAATCAGAATGGTAACACTCTGAATATCAGCCATTCGGAAAATTTCGGCGAATTTCTTTATGTATTCTGCAGTGTCATCAAACTTTGGACAGCCAACCAGAACAGTGCGTCCTTTTAGAAAATCCTTGTGGAAATCCGGATAAGCTACGGGGGTGCAATCAGAAGCTACGAGAAGATGGGCTTTTTGGAGGAATGGAGCAGAAGCCGGTACAAGCCGGATCTGAACTGGCCAGTGGGTAAGGGCGGAGTCAGCGCATGCATGGGAGACGGGTTGATTTGCCGCATCACAGTGTGAATTGAACATTTCCATTTTTGTCGAGGGACAGCCACAGGGTAGGGAGGTTTCAGTTCGGAACCCGAAGTTCTGGGCGCTGAGTTGTCGGAGGTGGTGTTCGACTGCCTCGGGGTCAAAAGCATCAGCTTCCCGTTCAATAACCTTAATGGCATCGACAGGACATTCGCCCACGCAGGCGGCAAGACCATCGCAGTAATTGTCAGCGATGAGCTTTGCTTTTCCATTCATAAGCTGTATTGCACCCTCTGCGCACGCCTCTACACACTGTCCACAGCCGTTGCACTTGCTTTCATCTATTTCGATAATTTTTCTTTTCATCTTCATTGCGTCCCTTCTCCTTTTTTTACTCCGTGAGCTGGCAACCTTTATCAGCCCATAGCTCCTGGTAGTATCGGCATTTATCCACCAAGAACTATGAGCTATCAGTTATAAACTGTTTAGCCTAATATGGCCTTTATGTCTTCGTCCGGACTGGTAATTGGCTTGATCCCATAGTTTTCAACAAGCACCTTCAGAACGTTTGGTGTAACGAATGCTGGCAGCGACGGACCGAGCCTCATGTTCTTGATTCCCAGATAGAGAAGAGTCAACAGGATCGCCACAGCCTTCTGCTCGTACCACGAAAGAATCATTGAAAGAGGCAGTTCATTGACACCTACATTGAAAGCCTTTGAAAGGGCAACTGCCACCTGAATTGCTGAATAGGCATCATTACACTGACCAATGTCCAGCAACCTGGGAATACCACCAATATCACCAAGATCTTTATCGAAGAAACGGAATTTCCCGCATGCAAGGGTAAGTACAACCGTATCCTTTGGGAGTTTTTCCACAAATTCTGTATAGTAGTTGCGACCTGGTTTGGCACCATCACATCCCGCTACTAGAAAGAAGTGCTTGATCTGCCCGGCTTTTACTGCATCAATGACTTTTCCGGCCACACCCATAACCGTCTCTCTGGCAAATCCGACCATAACTGATCTTCCGTTGGAATCAGCGGAGAAGCCAGGAAGAGCAAGGGCTCTGTTGATGACAGGAGTGAAATCTCTGTCTGTTATATGTGTTACTCCGGGCCATCCCACTGTTCCGGCAGTAAAGATGTTGTCCTTATAGCTGTCCTGTGGTTTCTGTATACAGTTTGTGGTCATCAGTATTGCGCCGGGAAAAGCGGCAAATTCTTTGTGCTGGTTCTGCCAGGCTGTTCCATAATGACCGTAGAAATGAGCATATTTTTTGAGTCCAGGATAGCCATGGCACGGAAGCATCTCGCCATGAGTATAAACAAATATATCCTTACCTTCAGTCTGCTTGAGCAATTCCTCGAGATCTTTTAGGTCATGTCCAGATACAAGGATTGCTTTTCCTTTTTTTGCCCCAAGAGGTACAGATGTTGGTACAGGATGCCCATAAGCTCCTGTGTTTGCAGCATCCAGCAATTCCATTGCCCGCAGGTTGATTTCGCCGCACTTAAGAACCATTGCCAGCCAGTCACCAAGCGACATATTTGCGGTGAGCATAGCATTCATAGCATCATACACAAAATCATAGACTTTCTGGTCTTCCTGCCCTAGTATCTGAGCATGGTCAGCATACGCTGCCACACCCTTTAATCCGAAGAGCAGGGTGTGTTTCAAGGAACGTATGTCCGGATCCTCTCCCTGTTTTGCATCAAGGGATACTGCCTCCCCCTGTTTTACCAGACCTTCCAGGGTTTTCTCTGGGACTGTTGGGCTGCCGTCAGGAAAAGAAACCTTTCCGCCAGCAGCAATGACCTTGTCCTTCAGGGCGTCTCTTAAAGCCACACACTCGTTGATAAGTTCTACAAACCGGGCAGGATCAAAATCAACATTCGTCAGGGTTGAGAAAAGCGCTTCAACAGTGAACACGTTTGTAGTGCGATCAATATGGACGCCAACCTTTCGTCCCTCAACCGCGCAGTGGGAAAGCTCTGCCAGGGTGTGGACAAGAAGATCCTGTAACGCTGCAACGTCAGGCTGTTTCCCACATACACCGCTTTTAACACAAGCCTCACCTTTTGCTGTTTGCTCACACTGATAACAAAACATATTCTCCTCCTTTTTGGTTTTGTTCTGAATCGTGAATGAAATATAATCATCTTAAAGGCCGATATGTTTGACTTAAATCAAAAAAAGAAGCATTTTTCAAATTTTTTATAATGATGAACGGGATATCATCTTTTCCTTCTCACCGGCTCATTAACACCCAAATCGTTAAGTGTTTGAGAAGTTTGCCTGTACAGTGTTGGCCTGTTGAATGACCAATAAGGAAGAGAAGCTCGTAAAAGAGTTTTCACTCTGTGCTGACACTGTGCCTGTACGTGAACCTGTTTGACAAAACCTGATACTTTAAGTATAGTAACCGAAACATTCAATCTAGGAGGTTTCATATGTTAAAAATTGTCAGGTTTTTCATTGTTTCAGCCACTGCATCCATGCTTTTGTTAGGTTTTACCCTTACTGCGGCGATTGCTGACATGCATTACTGTACACCTCACAGTGTTGCGGTTTATGCTGTGAAACCCAACCAGCGCATTCACGTAATGTGCACAGAACCTGCTCCAGGTACTGATTATATATATTTTGCCTATTATGGAGCAAAAAAATTCTCTCCAGACTCAGACCGGTTTCTCAACTTGATTACTTTTGCAATGCAGAACAGCAAAACTTTAGCAATACAATTCGATCCTAGCGATCAGAGCGGTAGTAAGATTGGATGCCTTACCCATGATTGCAGACTTATTCAAAGTTTACATGTGTATTAAAAATGAACTGATGAAATCGAATAAATCTTACCTTAAAAATCAAACTAAAAATACAGACCTGGCTGCAGCCGGGTCTGTATTTTATTACGATTATAGACGATTGGCGTGAGAGTTACTGATTCTGATGGTGTACGCCTTTTGTGAGCGGGCAAAGGTCATTGTTGAAGCGGATGAGGGTATTTGAGGTGAATGCAGTGAGCTGATGGCCATCCTCGCTGGAAACAACAGGTAAAAAATTAAGACGAAATTGTGTTCAGGTACGGGTAATTTTGACAAAAGATTTGGATTTTTTTAATAATTTACAGCAGCAGATGTAGTTTCGCCTGTCAGCTCGTCCATCAAATCTTTTACCGACACTATTTTATTGAGCCTCCACGCATTGGTGCCAACTGTGTAAAGGGGTTCTTCTATATCAGGATTATAACCTGCCGAACTCAGAAGACCATTGCATATACAAAAACTTTCCTGGGTTCCTGTTTTGGCGGAGCACTTGCTAAATACCCCATCCCTGTCTTTGAGGAGGACATACCCCTTGTCACATTTTGGTTCTCTCCTGCCCTGAAGAGCTGAAACGAACATGGGAGATTGTTTAATGACCCGGAAGGGCAGACCGCATGGTGAACCTGGTTTTTCAGCCACCAGAATATCATCCTTGCCAGCACTCAAAACCGCCTCCTTATAGGCTGGAGTTGCACTGCACTCCTCCGTAGCGAGGAACCGTGTTCCCATCTGCACTCCATCTGCGCCCAGGGCGAGGAATCTGAGGATGTCGCTCCGATCAAAGATCCCACCTGCAGCTATGACGGGGAAATTGCCGTATTTCATGGCCACGTCTTTTACCTGGGGGAGCAGGTTCTCGAGTTTATTTGATTCAAGGTCCAACTCGTCAAACCTGAAGCCGAGGTGGCCGCCGGCTAATGGTCCTTCCAGAACAACAGCGTCAGGTCTGTATCTCCACCGTTCCCATTTCTTGCATATCAACTCGAGTGCTCTCGGTGATGAAACAATTGGTACGAGAGCAGTTGTATCCGGAGGGTGGATTGACGGGAGATTCATCGGCAAACCTCCTCCAGAGATTATTATATCCGCTTTTGCATCAATAGCCCCCCGCACCGAATCATCGTAATCTCTGGCAAGCGCAACCATGATATTGATTCCTGCATACCCACCGTTTTTTCGCGCAAGGGAGATCTCTTCACAAACAGCTTCGTAGGTGTTCAGTTTTTTTCCAGTTCTTTTGGAGACGAGCCGATCGAGGGCGGCGCTTGACACAATGCCTATACCCCCCTCTTTAGCTACTGCGCTTGCCAATGGGTGGAGAGAGACTCCAACGCCCATACCTCCCTGGATAATGGGTATCCTAATGACCTTACCTTTGATGGTAAGCGGTGGCAAATGAATATCAGGATGCATTGAACTCCTTTTATCCGAACCCTTACCGGGGTGCGAATGAGCGATCTATCGTTCGTTTCGAGCAGGAAAGAATGATAAATGGGTTAGTTATGGCGCGAAGCTGGACAGTTGGTATGGCGTCTCCTTTTTATCCAGAACATCTTTCTTTTCAAAATATACAAGCTCTTCAGCAATCTCTCTTAATGCAGTGACAATTTCCTTGTTCGAGGATTTTGTGAGTGGTTTTGTTCCTTTAATCAACTGCTTGGCCCTCTTTGCGGAAAGATGGACAAGCTCAAAGCGGTTCTCTACATAATCCATACAATCTTCAACAGTGATTCTTGCCATTATCCTCCCTCCTCACATCCTCAATGATTTTAAAGAAATCACGATAAGCCACTTCAAGCTTATCATTAATGATACAATATTGGAAGAGATATTTTTTCTCCATCTCTTGGCTCACCCTCTTCATCCTCAAAGAAATCTCTTTTTCACCCCTCAGGGCAAGTCGCTTCATGAGATCATCCTGAGAGCGGGGTTCCACAAAAATAAGACAAGCATTCCTGTAACGCTCTTTGACCTTGAGGGCACCATTTACATCAATATCCAGAAAAAGATCGATACCCTGTTGCAAGGCATGGAGAACTTCTTTCTGTGGAGTGCCGTACAATTGGCCGTGAACCTCCTCCCATTCAAGAAAGTGGCTTTCTGTAATCATTTTATGAAAGGTATCCCTGTCGACGAAATAGTATTCCCTTCCATTCACTTCACTTGCTCTTTGTTTTCGAGTTGTGTATGAGATGGAGAATCTGCTGAAAGAATCTTCTTTAAGAAATCGCTCAATGAGCGTTGTCTTTCCTACACCTGAAGGCCCAGACACAACAAACAAATGTCCCTTCTTTTTGCTGACCCCTGACCCCTGACTGCTGTCAGCTTCATTATTCAACATTCTGTACCTGTTCCCTGATTTTTTCAATTTCAACCTTTATCTTAACAACCCGTTCATTGATAGAAAGATCATTCGATTTGCTTCCGATTGTGTTGGTTTCCCGAACCATCTCCTGGATGATGAAATCGAGTTTTCTTCCCATCGAATCAGATGAGCCGAGGGTTTCCCTGAAGTTTGCAATATGGCCCTTTAGCCTGACAATCTCTTCGGTTATGTCGAGCCGCTCCATATATATGGCAAGCTCCTGAAGAACCCTGACTTCATCAATGGAAGAACATTGAGTAACTTCAAGCATCCTATCCCGTAGTTTTTTTTCGTAGACTTTATTTGTTAGAGGGTGTCTTGTTTCGATGTGCTGAATATTAACGTCAATTTCATCCAATCTCTTGAGAAGGTCAACACTGATCATCAGACCTTCTTTGGATCTTTCCTCGTCAAGTTTTTTTAACAGATTTTCAAAGGAAACGAAGAGTATATCTTCAGTAAGATTGTTATTCTCTTCGTAGGCTATAATGTCCTTAAAGGCCAATATGTTTTCTATGGAGATATCACCCTTGAGGCCATAATCCCGCTTTAAGGATTCTATAATTGAAATGTAATGTTTTACGACTGGTTCATTGATCCTGGGGGTACCTGCATTATTGAAAGGTTTGTCCAGTTTTATCGTAATATCTACTTTACCTCTCTTCACGTACGTTCTGACCAGCTCTCTTAGCTTTTGTTCGCTTGCATAGTCTATCTTCGGAAGCCTTATGGTGATCTCAAGATAACGGTTATTTAAAGCCCTTGCTTCACCGTAAAGCCTTCCATCAGCGTATTCCATCTCTACTTTTGCAAAACCTGTCATGCTTTTTGGCATAGCAACATCCTTCTTCTTATTTCAAGTGAGGCCATTCCTCATACAAGGATTCACCTCTTAGATCTTTTTTATACTCGTTTCGCCAGTGGTTTAACAGGGATATCATTTCAGGACTGCCATAGTCTGGATAGGTCCATGGGAGAGCTTTAAAGGTCCCATTTGTAAATGTAAGGGTAAGATCAGCAAAAATTCCCGCGCCAAGATAAACACGATGGGTATAGCCTTTGGTCGTTGCCAGTATTACTTGTTCCAGTGTGATATATCCAGGATCAATATTGATGGTACGCTTGCCTTCTGCTGATGTGCTGGCCTCAAATTCATTTGTTTTTAGTTTTATGAAGGGAAGCTCTTCTCTGGCTCTCAAAGGTTTAAACAGAAGAAAATAGCGCAAGAGACTGGAGCCCATCTCCTTCTCATAATAACCTGTGTGTAAAAAAGGCACTGGCACTGTTCTTGACAGAATTTTCCCGAAAAAAGAAATAAGCTTTTTTTCCATTTCAGGCATTAGCCCGTTTTCCTGATATATAATACTTACAAAGAACCTTACTGGTTTTGGGCTGCCCGGAGTTCCCATAGAACAAAATATTCCCGATTCTTTTTTTCTTTTTCCCGGGGTGCTTCTGCTTCGTTTTTGTGGGCTAAACCCAGGCTCTTACCGAAGTCCTTTATTTCGTTTAAAACCTTCCGAATTTTCTGTTCGTCTTTAACAATGCCGCCTTTACCCACCTCGTATCTCCCAACCTCGAACTGTGGTTTTATAAGGGAGATGACGCATGCACCGGTACTCATAAAGGGTACTACAACCGGCAAAATTTTCTTGAGCGATATAAAAGATACATCAATAGTAATAATCTCGAATTTTTTACCAATATCATCAAAGGACATATACCGCGCATTAACATTCTCAAGTGAAGTAACCCGTTCATCATTGCGCAGACGCTCATGTAACTGGTGGGTTCCTACATCAATTGCATATACATGAGATGCTCCGTGTTGCAGGAGACAGTCAACAAACCCACCTGTTGAGGATCCGATATCGAGAGCGCTTTTATTTATCACGTCTATGCAAAATATTTCGAGTGCATGCTCCAGTTTTATTCCGCCATAGCTCACATATGGTATAGAATTTCCTTTTACTTCTATGCAGGCATCTTCTGCAACAAGTTTATCCGGTTTTGATACACGCTCCTCGTTGACATATATCTGCCCTGCCATTATAAGCGCTTTTGCCTTCTCTCTTGAAGAGGCGAGGCCTTTTTTCGCCAGGACTACATCTACGCGGTCCCTAGCCACTTTTGTATAAACCGTTTGATACCCTCCTTATCGATTCCTATCGATTTTCTTAGGTTGTATTGAGAGCCGTGAGGGAGGAATATGTCTGGTATGCCCAGTCTTTTGACCGGGATTGTGATGCCTTCTTCTGAGAAAAACTCCATTACTGCACTCCCGAAGCCACCTGCAAGAACATTTTCCTCCACTGTGAGTACACGTGGTACCTCACTTGCCAGGGCAACCAGCATTTCCCCATCCATGGGTTTGATAAATCTACCATTTACAACGCAACAGTGGATACCATGACTCTCTAACTCCACGGCAGCTGAAAGCGCAGGCCACACAGTATTCCCGCACGCAATGACTGCAATGTCCTTTCCCTCTTTCAAGCGCTCCCATCTGCCAAGGGGTATTTCCTTGAATGTCTCATCCATGATAACCCCTTGGGTCTCTCCTCTAGGATATCTGACGACGGCTGGTTTTTGAAGAAGGTATGCTGTGTAAAGCATGTGTCTCAGTTCGTTCTCATCCTTTGGGCTCATTACTGTCACATTCGGTATGTGTCTGAAATATGATATGTCGAAGACCCCATGGTGCGTTGGGCCATCCTGTCCCACAATACCACTCCTGTCAACAGCGAAGACAACAGGAAGGTTCTGAAGACAAACATCGAGAATAATCTGGTCATATGCCCTTTGAAGAAAAGTTGAATAGATGGCAACAAAGGGACGGTAACCACCCAGGGCCAGTGCGGCCGCAAAGGTTATTCCATGCTGTTCAGCAATCCCAATGTCATAAAATCTGTCTGGAAAGAGACTTGAAAACCGATCAAGACCAGTACCAAGACCCATTGCAGCCGTGATCGCTACAATCTTCTCATCCTTTCTTGCAAGCTCTATAATGGTATCTCCAAAAACATCAGTATATGTGCATGCACTAGCCTTGCACATACCAGTCGTTACTTCAAAGGTGGAGATGCCATGGAATCTTGCTGGATTATCTTCTGCGTGATTGTATCCCCTCCCTTTTTTTGTGATGACATGGATCAGTACTGGACCTTTTAACCTTCTAATATTTTTCAGATTATCTAAGAGGTGGTTCAGGTTGTGACCATCAACTGGGCCGACATAGGTGAATCCGAGGGTTTCGAAAAGCATGCCCGGTGTGATGAGACCCTTAATAACCTCTTCAAGGTGCCTTGCAGCTTTGTAGACCCTGTTTCCAAAGCCAGGAAGATTTTTAATTCTTCCTTTTATCTCCTCCCGTATGTTGCTAACGAATTCACCAGTCATTATCTTGTTGAGATGGGCTGAAAGGGCGCCGATATTTTTAGATATAGACATCTCATTATCATTAAGGACGACAATTATCCCACTCTTTAAATGACCTGCGTGATTAAGGGCTTCGAAGGCCATCCCACCTGTCAGCGACCCGTCACCAATGACAGCAATAATCTTGCTGTTGTTATGTGATTTTTTCGTGGCTTCTGATAATCCTACAGCTATAGATATGGAATTGCTTGCGTGGCCTGTATCAAAAACATCATAAGGACTTTCCTTACGAGAGGGAAAACCACTGATACCTCCATCCTGCCTGAGGGTTTCAAACCTGTTTCTTCTTTCTGTCAGGATTTTATGGGTATAGCACTGATGGCCAACATCCCAGATTATCTTATCTTCCGGGGTGTTAAAAACGTAGTGCAATGCAATGGTCAATTCAACAACGCCGAGATTGGAGGCGAGATGGCCCCCTGTTCTGGAGACCACCTCAGTAAGGTATTGGCGAATCTCACCCGCCAGTTGGTTCATCTCAGCAGGGTCCATGTCTCTTAAATCTTTTAAAGTGTTAATTTTTTCCAGGAACATTAGGCGACCCTGTTGCCGACAAACCGTGCAATCTCTGCGAGTATTATTGAATCCCTTCCCAAAAACTGGACTGCCTGAACAGCATCTTCAACGAGCTGTTCAAGTCTGATTTTGGAAGCGATTGGACCGTAATGCTTCATGTAGGTCTGCTTTGTGCTATCTTTTTTTAAGCGTTTTCCAACTTTCATTTCCTCACCTTCAGCATCGAGAAGATCATCCCTTATCTGAAAAGCTAGGCCAACTGATTCCCCATATTTTGTAAGTTTTTTTAGCTCGCGAACCTTTGCTCCAGCAAAGATCGCTCCAACCCTTACAGACGCCCTGAGCAAGGCTGTTGTTTTATGGGTATGGATATAATGAAGAACGTCTCTGGTCCCTTCTTTTCCTTCTGAGAGGACATCCATGACTTGTCCTCCAACCATCCCCATTGCACCGGCTGCTGATGATATTTCGAAGATAAGCTGTTTTGTTATTCGAGAATTAGTCCTTTCTGTATAACGATTGTCAGACATTACGCGGAAAGCCTCTGTGAGAAGCGCATCACCGGCCAGAAGGGCAGTGGCCTCGCCAAAAGCTTTGTGGCACGTGGCTTTTCCCCTTCGCATATCATCATTGTCCATAGTTGGCAAGTCATCGTGGATGAGTGAATAGGAATGGATCATTTCAATGGCACAGGCAAAGGGCAAAATGTCATCGCAGCTCTTTCCCATGGCCTCACATGTAGTGATCGCAAGAATTGGCCTTATCCTCTTCCCATTGGAGAAAAGCGTATATTCCATGGCATCTCTCAAAGGAGAGGGGCAATCATGAAAAGATAGCGCTATATCTTTCAGGGAGTTTTCGATAAGTATTTTCTTGTCGAGCAGGTATTTGTTAAGATCCACTATGTTTCTTCCTGGGGATATTTTGCTTTTTCGTATGATCCGTCCTCTTTTTTGATCAATACCTCAACTTTTTTTTCAATTTCTTCGAGCCTTCTGGAAAGTTCCTTGGTAAGAGAAAGACCTTCTTTGAAAAGGTTTAACGCCTCATCAAGAGCTATCTTCCCATCACCAAGGGTGTTTACAATTCCCTCAAGTTTTTTTAGCCCTTCCTCAAATTTCATGTGCCTTTATTATAAAATCGAAGGTTAATTGTTTGCAAGTGGTTCAATGGGTAATCCTGTAAAAGACATGATGGTTGATACTTGAGACAATCAGGTCCGGTCCATGAATATTCTTTAACAGGCCTTTGGCTACTATTCCCCCGCAGCTTCTTTGTCTAAGAACATCATATTTATTTAATACAATGGTACATTTCCCTGTATCAACTCCTTTGAAAAGGATGGATGGTGAAAAGAAATTCATGAAGACATCTTCTGTCACCACAGCCTGACCGTCAATCCCGGTTATATTGCAGAATAGTTCATATCGAAAGACCACCTCTTGTACCTGATGAAAGAGTGCATCTAACCCACTTACAACATAGATTTTCTCGGCTACGGATGGAACAACAGGTTCATATGGGGCAGGGAATTTGAGTGGCCTGTGTTTTGCGCCATCTGCCTCGATGAGGACTATGTCATACGATGAGCCAATGCGCTGAATATCCTCATCATTCACCGCAGTCAGCTTTCCGTTTTCAAGGGTTCTCCCAAACCTGTTCAGGGATGTAACATCTATTTGATCTTTACTGTTTTTTAGTAGCTGATAAGGTTCACGTACAAATATTTTTGTTGTAGTTGTAATGGCGACTGTTTTGCCTTCCTTTACCAGCCTCGACGCAAAATATTCGATAAGGCTTGTTTTGCCACCTGCTCCCACAAAGGCCACATATTTAAAGGGAATCACAGATTGTACAGGGTCAATCTTTTGAAAATACCACATAAGGAATGGAACGAATATGTTTGACTATGGATTTGGCAGATTCTACATCTTTTTCTCTTACCAGCAGGCTTGCATATCCCTTTTGCAGAACAAAAAGTCCATCATAGGCAGTATCCTTGTACTCTCTGATGGTGTATTCAATGTCTTCTTTTTCAAGGGCATCTTTTATCATATCCATTTCAAAGATATTCTCGATCACATGAATTTTTTTCCACTTCTCACCGCTCATTTTTTCTCATCTGTTTTGTCCGGTTCTCGTGCAATATTGTTCCTTTCAAGGAAGGCATATGCGCTGTGGTTGTGAATACTTTCGAAGTTCTCTGCTTCAATTGTGAACCATGTGATATTTGCATCCTTTGACAAGGTTTCAGCAATATCCCGGACCACATCTTCAACAAACTTTGGATTTTCGTAAGCATGCTCAGTAACAAATTTCTCATCTTCTCTTTTCAGGATGGAATAAATATCACTGCTTGCGCATTTCTCCACTATAGTTATGAGATCCTCGATCCAGAAGAATCTTTTGAAGCGAACACTAACCTTGGTGATTCCCCGTTGGTTGTGTGCTCCAAATTCACTAATCTCCTTGGAACATGGGCAAAGAGTGTTTATTGGAACAGCTACTGAGACGATAAATTCTTTCATTTTATCCGTGGCGTCCATGGAGCCGAACATACCGCACTGGTACTCCATGAAGCTCTCAATCTTTGAAACAGGCGCCTCTTTTTTTATGAAATAAGGGAAACGAATGCTAACATGTGCTGCCTCAGCGTTAAGTCGATATTTCATCTCCCTCAAAATATTCGGGAAATCCTTCATATTGATCAGGCTCTTGTTGGTATGGAGGATTTCGACGAAACGGCTCATGTGTGTACCTTTGTAGTGGTGAGGGAGGTTGACATACATATCAATTGTGGCAATGGTATGCTGGAGGCCGTTTACTTTATCTAAAACAACGATGGGATATTTTATATTTTTGACACCGACCTTGTCTATCTCGATCATCCGGCCGTCATTCATACTTTGGACGTCAATCATAAATATATTTCTGCCCTTAGCCGCAACACTCCTGAAACATGTTCATCGATTTATACTTTTGCCGTCTGGATTTTTTTCCTTCTAAGTCCACAAGCCCCTGAACTCTGGAACCTTGTTTTTTTCACTCGCGATAGGATACCCATGCAGTTTCAGACTCCCATATCTTTACTTCAAGTATCTGTACTGGCCCGTTTTTAATTGCCCTGTTCAGCTCGTCATAGACGTACATGGCAATATATTCAGAAGAACCGGCCCTTTGATTGAAAAAAGAGATATCATTAATGTAAGTGTGGTCAAGGCTTTTCAGTACGTTCTTGAGATGGTCTTTGAGAATCTTAAAATCGATCACCATGCCGCCACTACTCAACTTCTCCCCTGAAAAAAGGGCTTCTACAACAAAATTATGTCCATGGAGTTCCTCGCACTTCCCATGATAATCTTCGAGCCTGTGGGCAGCAGAAAAAGAATCTTTTACACAAAGAGTAAACATGTTGGTAGTCTATGTTTATGGGTTATTGAATGTCAACCTTCTCGTTTGAAGTTCCGAATACGAAACATTATGTATGAAAAAAGCCCGGTACTGTCCTGTAACCGTTGAGTTATTGTTACTTTTTAACAGCCTTCTTGACGATTACATATCCGTTTGTCGGGCCTGGGATGGCTCCTTCGACCAGAAGGATATTCGTGTCTCCTCTGACGTCCACAATCTTGAGGCTCTGGACAGTAACCCTCCTGTTACCCATGTGGCCCGGCATCTTTGTGCCTTTAAATGTTCTGCCGGGTGTCATATTTTGACCGATAGCGCCGCCATGTCTAAAAAACTCGTGGGTTCCTCGAGATGCTGGTTGCCCTTTAAAACCGTGTCTTCTGATAACACCAGCAAATCCCTTTCCTTTAGATGTACCTGTAACATCTACAAACTCGCCGGGTTCAAAGATGTCAACAGTAATCTCTGATCCTATTTCCCTTTCATTCACATCTTCAGGGGTTACACGAAACTCCTTGAGGAACTTAACCGGTGCTGCAGATGCTTTTTTGAAATGTCCAGTCATGGGTTTGTTGACGCGGCCAATCTTTTGTACCTCTTCAAATCCAAGTTGAAGTGCATCATAACCTTCCTTAAGGGAGGTCTTTTTTTGAATAACCTTACATGGTCCAGTCTTTATAACAGTAACCGGCACGGCATTTCCGTGATCATCAAATATCTGTGTCATGCCGAGTTTTTTTCCGAGAAGTCCAAGTCCCATTTTTCCACCTCCAAAAAAGTCATAAAGCATAGTAAAAAATTGCTGTGAAGTCAAGCGATTTCAGTTTTTACCCAGAAGCTCTGCCCTGCAGAAGTCCCTGAAGTTATTGACGCCTATGAAAAACTCACGCATCATAAGAACCCAGTAGTACTGTCCTCTTTCTGTCAGAACGAGAACATTTCCGAGCTTTTTGAGCCCTCCGACAAGCCGAAAAAAAGTAATCTCTGGCCATAGGTGTTTATAGATTTTTATTCTATACCGGGTATTAAGATGATCAAGGTCAAGCTTCATGCCAAAAAGCTTCATGAGAAAATCGTAACGCAGCCTTTCTTTGATGGAAAACTCTTTTTTTCCTGCTATGGGCATGATGCCGAGATTAATTTTTGCCACATATTCCTGGATGTCGAACGTGTTTGCATAAGCACTTCCAGCAAGGTACCCTATGGATCCGCTTCCAAGGCCCGCATATTCTTCATAGTTCACCACGTACTCATCGATAGAGGCTTGCGCCCGCGAAAAACACCATGCGGTGCTATGGTGGTAGCGAGGTAAAAGCATACTGACAATTTTGTTGTAGTAAGACCGTCCTCTATCATAGTTTACTATGCCAAGCTTTCGCTTCATCACAGCCTGGGTCGACGTTGATACCATGAGAGGATAATATGTAATCTGGTCTACCTCAAGGTCAATGAGGGTGGAGAGATCCCTTTCGAGGATCGGTATGGTCTGTGTTGGGAAGTTAAAGATCATGTCTATGTTGAGGGTTTGAAAAATTCCCTGGGCTGCACGAATTCGGTCGACAATCTCTTCTCCGCTTCCATATTTATGATAACGTTCGATCGCCTTCAAGAGGTCATTATTGAACGTTTGAACACCTACGGAAAGACGATTTACACCTGACTCTTTCAGGATTTGAAAATTGCTTTCAGTCAGGTGATTGGGGTTTGTCTCCACGGAAATCTCCTGAATAGGGTAAATCTGTCTGATAAGATCGATCGTCTCTGCCAGTTCGTCTATGAGGACCGTGGGCGTTCCGCCACCTACATACAGGCCATTAAAGGCATATCCCAAATCTCTATACATAATGATTTCCTTGCGCAAAGCATCGAAGTATATGCGGGCAAGGTCCTCTCTGAAAACCACTCTGTTGAAAGAACAATAGGGACAAAGTTCTTCACAAAATGGAACATGTACGTAAAGCAACATGGGTAAATCAGTCTGTCTCTCAGGTACTACAGGTGTTTCTGGAGTGAAAAACTGCAAATAGGTTGCGTTCTTTTTTTTGGCTGTATAGGTGATGAACTTTTCAATGAGCATAGGTTTACACGTTTCGCGCTCAAAGAATGTAAAATGGGAGGGACGAAAAATCAAGATGTTGCAGAAAAACCTTTTTAAACCTCACTAGGCTTTCTGATAATGCATGCTGAAGGTTACAGGGCCCCGCACAAAGGATAACAAGTTATGGGCTGCTTACAGAAAATTCGGAAGCCTCATATAGAAAAAGGGAATTTTCTGAGTATGTACCTTATAAGATCGTATCTTTCCTGAAGGGAAAGATCGAAATAGAACCTGCTACCAATCAGTATTCGAATTATTTTTTTTACTTTCGTACGCTCTGTCATGCCTCTTGAACAGCAAAATCTATACCATCGGAACCAGGCCTCACGTACTCAGGGTGAATGACAGAGTTTTTTAATGAAAGCCCATATTATTTGCATATTATGGACGTATTTATTGAATTGGGTTAAGGTCATTTAACAAAGCAACTCCTTGTGTTGTAATATTGGCTACAAAAGGAGCTAGAAAGCTACAAACTTTGTAGGATTTGTTTTTAGAAAGAAAATGGAAATCTTCTTAAAATGTAACGAATAAGATCGTGTCGTTCCACAAGATTCAAATCAAAGTAAAACTTGCTTCCTATTAGTATGTGAATAATCTTCTTTGCCCGTTCCCCGTCAAGGCGATGTTTTGTATGATCTGTATTTTTGGTGTCCATGAGTTATGCTCCTGGATAAACCTCATTGTTGTCAATGATTAAATCGGCTATTTTCGTGGAAAAGTTAATTCGGCCCTGTTTGCACGCTGTGGGAGGTAGTGCTTAAACTGTTGTAATATGTTTTTTAATAATTCACCAGAATTTCTTCATCGAGCTGTAAATTTCCTTTGGAGTCCTTCCCATAGGAAAGAAAGACCGAATATGATTGCATATTTTCTATATTTTTTCTGAGTCTGTCGTAGGATGGCGCTTTCTTAGATAGGTGAACATACTTGTCCGGTTTCTCATTGGCCTCAGCTATTCTTGCCTTTAAGATCCGCTTCAGGTCATTTCTATCAAGAACAGTAAGGGTTTTCCAAATTTTTTCCTGGACAAGAAAACTCATTCTTGGTTCTTCTGTAGCCGTTCCAGTAATAATAAATTTGCAGCTTTTTGACTTCAGACAGCTTGATATTTTGTTGTTGCTAACCCTATTTGCCTTGACCGCATGCAGAACAGTGACATGCGACAGGCAGACAACCATTGCCACAGCAATCAAAACTAATGATTTGTTCATGATACCCCCCCATGATGCTCAGAAGCAATAAAGTGTAATACTATCAAACGTTTTAGTTGATGTCAAATACAATTTTGCGGGATATATAATTGATTATATAATGATTTGTGTGTTAAAAATAATCACATGCCTGGCAAAGAGTTACTGAGGAAAATCCCGAAAGTAGACGAAATCTTAAAAAATCGTGCTTGGGAAAAGCTTGTTACAGATTATCCCGAAGGGCTTGCAAAGGATGCGCTCCGGGAAAGCCTGGAGATTTTGAGGGAATCTATTAAGACAGGGGAGGCAGTTTCAATGCCTCTCATAGAGGAGATAATCCTTTCTACCAGACAAAGACTCACCTCTCTGATGAGTCCTCGTCTGAAGAGGGTGATTAATGGGACAGGCGTCATCATCCATACGAATTTTGGTAGATCGCTCCTTGCTGGGGCAGCGATTGAAGCTGTCAAAAACGCAGCCTCGTATTACTCAAACCTCGAATATGACGTAGAGCAAGGGATGAGAGGCGATAGATATGGTCATTCTACAGTAATCCTGAAGAGGCTTACAGGTGCCGAGAGCGCTATGGTGGTCAACAACAATGCTGCCGCAGTAATCCTCGTCCTGAACACACTTGCTGAAGGAAAAGAGGTTATTGTCTCCAGGGGAGAACTCGTGGAGATTGGGGGCTCTTTCCGGATTCCTGATGTCATGAAAAAAAGTGGTGCAATTCTGAGAGAAGTGGGAACAACAAACAGGACATACAAAGAAGACTATGAAAGGGCAATAGGAGAAAACACAGGACTTCTGATGAAGGCTCACACGAGCAATTTCAAGGTCAAAGGTTTCACCCATGCAGTAACGTCAGAGGAGCTGGTAGACATGGGAAGACAATTTGGGGCTCCCACGTATTTCGATGCGGGAAGTGGTTTGCTGTATCCGGCGAATGAAAGATTGCTTGCTGATGAGCCATGCATACCAACAGAGCTGGAGAGAGGCCTTGACGTGATATCTTTCAGCGGGGATAAACTTCCTGGAGCCCCCCAGGCCGGAATAATACTTGGGAAAAAAATATATATCAACATGATGAAGAAGAACCCTCTCGCTCGTGCCTTGCGACCAGATAAACTTACCCTTGCAGGCCTCGAAAGTACGCTCCTTCTCTATCTTGACAAGAAAACTGCAATCCAAGAGATACCAACGTTGCGTATGATCCATACCAGTGACGTTGCATTGAAGAAAGATGCACAGAGGATCGCAAGAATTTTACGGTCCCGATGTGCTAATATTACCGTTTCTGTAATTCCGCTATATTCTGAAGTTGGCGGTGGAACTCTTCCTGACGTTGTAATTCCCTCTTATGGAGTCGGCTTGAGGCCACACCTGATATCTGTAGAAAAGTTCGAGAGAAGACTTCGCAGTCTTTCGATCCCAATCATCGGCAGGATTGAAAAGGATATGTACCTTCTTGATATGAGAACTTTACACAAGAGCGACAGAGAACCTTTGATTTCAGGCATAGAAACTGCTATCGGAGATGCGGAATAGATTTTACCTCCGATCAGATGAGCAGGGGAAACGCCTTGATGTATTCCTCACAGAAAAACTCACCATCACCAGAAGTAAGGTTAAAGAGATTTTTGAAAGGGGAAGTATCACGATCGAGGGAAGAACCCCGAAACCGTCTCTTAAAGTGAAGAAAGGTCTAATCATTGAAGGAGAGATTCCCGAAGAAAAGCCTATAACAGTTACACCACAGAAAATATCTCTCCATATTCTCTATGAAGATAGATACATTCTTGCCGTGAACAAACCAAAGGGGATGGTTGTGCATCCTGCTTGCGGCCACAGCGAGGGGACTCTTGTAAATGCAATTTTAGGATACCTGCAAAAGACGGCCAATGGACAATGGGCGATAGATGAAGGAAGGTACTCTGAACCCTACCCGCAAGATGTGCGCCCCGGCATTGTCCATCGACTTGACAAAGGAACAACTGGCGTGATCATCATAGCTAAAGATCTCAAGACCCAGGAAATACTGTCTGGCCTTTTTAAAGAACGGAGCGTTCATAAAACATACCGGGCAATTTTGGAAGGGATAGTGCAGAGAGAAACAGGGACAATTGAAGAAAACATTGGAAGACACCCGGTACACAGAAAAAAAATGGCTGTTATTAAAAATGGAGGCAGAGAATCAGAGACAGCATACAGGGTTCTTCAAAAACTTGATGGCTATACATATGTTGAGGCATACCCAAGAACAGGTAGAACCCATCAGATTCGAGTTCATTTTTCTTACATGGGTCACCCGGTGGTGGGTGATGAAGTCTATGGGAAACACGCTAGACGCTTAACCGATAGACCTTTACTACATGCGCACACTATCTCTTTTCAACACCCGAGGAAAAGGCTTAAGGTAGTAATCGAAGCGCCCATTCCCGAAGATATGATCGATTTTATTTCAGAGCACCAGTAAGCAAAAAAGTATAAATGAGATAGATATAGACCGTGAGATAAGTGGAGAAAGATATAATTAGAAGGACACAATAAAATAGTGAATCATGAAGTATGAGATGACAAAAAATGCTGACTGGTCATTTTTCAGAGTGGCAGAACTCGAAGAAAAAGGGATTGTCCACGGGTTTTGTACAGGAGGCACTCCATGGGATCTTCTAAGCAGTAAGATAAAGCATGATTTTTTGGATGCGTTTTTATTAAAAGATGCTGTAGTTTTGACCCAAGAACATGGCAGTGATGTCCATGTGGTATGCAATGGGGAGATGCCGCATTCAGGTGATGGACTGATTATTCTTGAAAAAAATGTTGCTGGCATCATCAAAACGGCTGATTGCCTCCCTGTCATACTGTGTGATGCTCTGTATCCCATGGTATCTATTGTCCATGCAGGATGGAGGGGAACGGTAAAAAATATTGTAGGCAAAGCAGTCTTATCCATGGTGGAATATGGCAGCAGAACACAAAATATTGTTGCCCTTCTTGGCCCATCAATAGGGTCGTGTTGTTACGAGGTTAAAGAGGATGTCTGTGCGGTTTTTAAAAAATGTGGATTTCCGGAACATATCTTTCTCAGGCACAGCAACGCCCTATTTCTTGACCTGAAGAAGGCAAATGAATGGGTGCTTTCTGGATACGGCATCAACGAGGTTTATAATGTAAACCTGTGTACACAGTGCAATGGCACCCTGTTTCATTCCTACAGGAGGGGAGACACAGGAAAAAGGCAGATAAACTTTGTTTCTATCAAAGGATAGGGTATACTTTAACCAAGAACTCATAATTTATTAGGGTATAAAAACAAATATTTTTGTCGCCCATGGTTATGCTCCACGCATCAGCATAATGAAAAAAATCAAAACAAAACTCATCTTTTCTGGTTTCATTCTGTTGATATTCGGAGTCCTTGTGTATCTCGAAACAAACCTGCCTTTTTTTAAAAAGTTCCTTCCCATTGGGGAAAACAAGCTCATCATTGTCATCCTGAATATCAATCTTCTCTTGATCCTTCTTCTATTATTTTTAGTTTCGAGGACCCTGGTCAAGACGTATATTGAGCAGAAAAGAGGTATCTGGGGCGCAAGGCTGAAGACAAAGTTAACAATCACCCTAGTTCTTATTTCTATAATACCTTCCTTCACCCTTTACGTGCTTTCTGGGGGATTCTTTCAAATAAGTATGGATAAATGGTTCGGTCAAAAGATAGAAGACACTTTGGATGATGCCCTTGAATTTTCTCGTTTTTATTATGAGGATCTATTCCAAAGACATGAAAGAGTAGGGGCTATTATTGCTAACGAGATCAAGAAAAAAAGGCTGTTGGACGATCCCAAAGGGCTGGCAGCTTATGTGCAAAAAAATACCACTTCTCGGATACCCGAGTATTTTACCATATATGATGATTCAGGACACCTTCTTCAGAGCGCCAGGAGGCTTACACCGGAAATTGAAAAGAAATTTAGCGCCTTAGCACGCTCGTCGCTAAAGGATAATAAAATCCGAGCCATTGAACCCCTCAAAAAAGGTGAGCTTATATTGTCTGGGCTGCAGATTGCCAATGAAACAGGGGAATTCAGGGCAATGCTCTTTATTGGTGAGGAAATTGAAATAGCCGGAACCAAAAGCATGCAGGAGATTGCTATTGCCAGCAGGGAGTTGCAGAAATCAAGGCCCTTTAAAAAGCTACTGAAATGGAGTTTCTATATTCCTCTCACCCTTGTTACGTTAATGACCGTATTTTTTTCTGTTTGGGTAGGTATCAAAATGGCAACAGAGATTGTAACCCCTATAGAGAAGGTTAAAGAGGGTGTATCCACAATAGCAAAAGGCTCATTTGATCTGATCAATCTTGAAGATAAAAGCCAGGATGAGATTGGAACACTTGTTATGGCTTTCAACGCAATGGCAAAAGACCTGAAAATCGCCAAGGATGAGATTGAAGAGAGACGGCGTTACATGGAGATTATCCTTGATAATGTGGCAACAGGTATAATCTCTACAGACAAAATTGGAACCATACAGTTTATAAACAAGGCCGCACAAAAGATTCTTGGTATTGAAAATGAGCCATGGGCAGGGGCATCCCTCAAAAATATTCTGGGTGATGATTTCAAAAAACATATGAAGTTTTTTTTGAAAGAGGCAAGGGAGGTTCGACATGGCAGCGTAACACGTGAAATGAGGCTGAACTTGAAGAATGATGTAAAGTATATCCGTGCATCTCTAACAACCTTAAAGGATCAGGCCAGAAAAACGGAAGGTTTTGTTATTGCTTTCGATGACATAACCTATATTGTTCGGGCTGAGCGATTAGCTACATGGAGGGAAGCTGCCAAGAAATTGACCCATGAAATTAAAAATCCTTTGACTCCTATTATGCTGTCAGCGGAGAGGATACGACGCAGATTGCTGCCAAATTCGCATGACCAAGAAAAGGAAGTTCTTGAAAACACCACCTCAGTAATAATACAGTCTGTCAATGATATAAAAGGAATAGTCAACGAACTCACCAAGCTGACCCATAGCGTGCAGAGTAAGACTATGGAGGATCTGAACAGTATTGTTGATGAAACTGTTTTGCTGTATGAACATCTTTATCAGAATTTAACTCTCACGTGTGAAAAAAATGCTTTGCCTCCATTCCTTGTGGATAGAGACGGTCTCAAACGGGCAATTATCAATATTATTACAAATTCGATCAAAGCCATAGGAAACAATCGAGGGGCGATCAAAATCACCACGCGGCATGACAGTGATAAAGGATTTAATATCATAGAGATAGCTGATACAGGCAAAGGCATCCCAAACGAAGAGAAAAGCAAGATATTTGACCCATATTTTACTAAAGATGCCAATGGAATGGGGCTTGGCCTTGCCATAGTTCACTCCATTATACTGGAGCATCATGGCAGGATTCATGTAGAAGACAACTACCCGCGAGGCACAAAATTCATAATAGAACTCCCTACTATAGAAGCGTGAGAAGGAGTCCTGTGTCTGTTTAAATTTGGCATGAAATGTGCTATATTAGTATAGTGTGATGAAGACGATTTGTACGAATAAGAAAGCATATCACGATTTTCATATTGATGAGAAATTTGAGGTCGGAATAGCCCTTGCAGGAACAGAAGTGAAGTCGCTCCGTGAGGGCAGGGCAAACTTGAAGGAGAGCTATGCAAGGATCAAAAATGGGGAGCTTTTTTTGGTGAATGCCCATATAAGTCCTTATTCATGCGGAAATATATATAATCATGAACCCAAGAGGACCCGGAAACTCCTCATGCACAGACGGGAAATTGATAAACTAGTGGGAAAAGTGAAGGAACGGGGTTTTACACTTGTGCCGTTGTCACTTTACTTCAACAAGAGGAACAAAGCAAAGATGGAACTTGCCCTCGCCAAAGGCAAGACGCTCTACGATAAAAGGGAATCGATTAAGAAAAAGGATGAAAAGCGGGTAGCAGAGCGCGAGGCAAGAATACGATGAAAGGGGGCGATAGGTCTCGACAGGGAAGTTAAGGGCCAGGGAGGCATGCCGGGGTTACTACTTACCCGAAAACAAGTGGAACTAAACATAACTGCAGACTCTCACGAGTACGCACTGGCAGCTTAGAGCCGCCACGTCATCTGGACTCTCTGCCCGCTTTGAGTCCAACATGGCGTCATAGAAGCGGGATAGCCCTTCTGGACGCCCATGCAGGAGGGTGAATCTGAATGGGCTGGGATCAATGATAACCTGTCGGTAGGTGATCTCTGATCTGAGATTAATATACCGACTAAGCATGTAGTCTTTCTGTATTCTTCTTCTTTGGACGCGGGTTCGATTCCCGCCGCCTCCACCAAAATATATGAAGTATTTCATCCACTTCTAATTATTACCCTCGTTTTATTTGGTTCTAAATTGGTTCTTTTTACCAATGTAAGAACCTTCTTCCTGGAGTTTGCCGCATCTCTCAGTTTGTCCATCTTCAGGTGCAGATTCATTGTTGTACTTATGTCCGAATGTCCCATTAACGCCTGAACTTCGGTCACATCGTTATTCTGAATAAACTGACTGCCAAAACTATGCCTTGTCCCTTCATACAGGCACACATCGAGATTGCTGTACTTATGCCACTGGTACCATAGCACCTTTGGCAAAAATCCTCTCCCTGTCCTTGGATTAACGAACAGGAATTGATTCGGGTGCTTCTCTACCATGTGCTTTTCTGCTATCTCATAGGCCCTGTCGGTCAGTGGCGCTATCCTTTTCTTTTTCTGCTTGGTGCTCTCTTTAATCTTATTGCCCTTCACATAGGTCCGCTCTATCCGCATTACCTTATTTTGTTTGTCAATATGCTTAACCAGCAACGCACATACTTCACCTGGCCTAAGTCCTGTTTCCATCATAAACTCTATCGGATCCCTGTAATCATCCGGTATGGTCGCCAATGCCATATCCTGCATTTCAAAATCAATGGCCCTTCTCTGCTTGCTGTCATCTCCCATAACTTCAGGAAATAAGGGTAGGGTGGTTATAGTACCGCGTTCATACATCCACCTGAAAAAGCCATGCAGGCAATTAAGAATATTCTTTCTCGCCTTTATGCTGACATTGGATAAGGTATCCTTCAATGTGGTAATCTCACCTTTCTTGATGTTCCTTACATCGTAATCGTTGAGTATATGGTAGTAGTTCTTTGCGTATCCGTGATAGTTGCCCGTAGTCCCTGGAGAGAGTTCTCCTGCCTGTTCCTGCCTGCCTTTCTCATCCAGCCACATCTCTATTTGATTCTCAAATTTCCGTTCTCTAACTTTCGCGTCGGTATGGTCTACGGGATTAAATATACCCTTCCCCTCGTTAATCTTTTTCTTCATGCTATCGCCTCAATGAAGCCTCTAATGTTCTGGCTAAGCCGAGTATTTGAATGGGAGAAGGTCTTTTCGTAGTCTGGTAGGATCCGCTTCACCTGTTCCACGGTGAAAGGTTTTCCGTTGCGAGTAAAGTATCCCTGTTCCGTCAATCGTCTGCATATCTCTGACAAACAGTAGGATGCTCCATATAGCGACTTTGCCAGGGCAATGACCTTTTGTTCCCCCTCTTCTGGCACCAAATAATCCTTGAGCCTTCTGTAACCATAGGGAACGGATCCCACTATAGAACCCTGAGCCTTCTTGAACTCCATTGCCTTCTTGGTACGGTACTTTACTTGCCGACGCTCCATTTCGCCCAGGAAGGCTTTCATGGCAAAGTTGACAAACCCGTCGGGGGTGCTCGTGTTCACTTCACCCTCTACGGTATGAAGCTCTATATCATGCTCATCGAGAAGTCTTTCAAGGGCAAGAAGTGTAAGCATATCCCTGCTCAACCGTTCAAGACTGTAGAGCACAAGCGCCTCTGCTTCCCCTGATTCCACTTTGTTCAAGACCTCAATGAAGCCAGGTCGAGCCCTGTTCTTACCCCCGCTGATCCCTGCATCTTCAATAATGCCTGTGAGCGTGAAACCCCTGTACTCACAGTATGCTGCAATCCTTGCCTTCTGGTTCTCAAGACTGATACCTTCCCTGGCCTGTTCATCGGTGCTCACCCTCACATAACCCATTGTCCTCATATTATCCCCTTTCTATCTCCTTATTTGTTATATCTGTCGATATCATTCTATATCTAATTATACCAAATAATATCATAAACGCAAGAAAAAAGATACAACCTGATACATTTAGGTATTGTTATTGATGTTTGGATACGCTATACTTCAAATAGTTATGACTGAGGAAACAAAAAGGCTTTTCACTGTAAATGAAGCTTGCATCTATCTGAGCATCTCCAGGATGTCACTTTACCGCATGATGGAAAGAAAAGAGATAACCCCGGTAAAGATAGGCAATAGAACATTGTTTGATAAAAGGGATCTTGACGAGTTTATAGAGAAATCTAAAAAATTATAATATTCTTAAATAAAACAAGGGGGGTATCCAATGAAACATTATCGGGCAGTTTTTCTTGTGTTGGTAACACTTTTTCCTTTGTCTTTTTTCAGTTGTGCGAGTTATGAAGCCGTAGCTATTCCTAAACTGCAACCAGAATTTGCTGTTAATGCAAAGAAGCAAAACGATGTCATTGTAGCTGCCAGAGTTTTCAGTAAAGATGATTGCCGTAAGTAGGGGTCACTACAGAATTCGGATTATAAAGCACGTTAAGCATTTTGCAATGGTTGTAATGGCCTGAAATTAGTCATTATAGTTCTCTTTGGTTATATTTCGTGCAATTAAAAATCGGGGGAACGAGGGCATCACTAACATTGAATATAGAACCTACTTTATACTGAGTCGATAACGATTGCCGTGAACTACACCTGCCTATACGTAGCAACTTCACCTACTATTAAATAAAGAGTAGAAGTCCGTCGAGAATTTATTACCAGAAAAAAGAGGCGAAAGCATCACTTTTTCGTGACATTTCCGTCGAGCACATTCCTTGCCGCTTCGCCCAATTCTTGCCTGGAAATCGGTTTCTTGACGAGTTCCCTGATTCCTATCACCATCACAGATTCACTGTCTACATCGTCGCTATTCTCTTCCAGCAGTTACCGGGTGGTCCTGCAGTACGCGGTTCGTTTAACCCGATTCCGATGGCTCTATCCACTCTTTTCACCGAGAAATTGTCTTGCTTTACTTTCTACCTATTAGTAGGTATATTTTGGTAAGCAAACGTTCCCGTGAGGCTTCAATGGCGGATCAAAGGCATACAAAAAAACAAATACTCGATATCGCGGAGAATCTGCTGCGCGATCGGGGCTACAATGGATTTAGCTACAAGGATATCTCCAGTTCACTTGGAATCAGGAATGCGTCAGTTCATTATCACTATCCAACGAAAACCGATCTGGGCGTCGCCATAATCCGTCGCGCGACACACCGCTTCGAGAATTGGGCACAATCGCTGGTAAGCCGGGATCTCGGATGCTCTGAGAAACTTGAAGAGTTCTGCCTCACCTTCAGGAAATTCGTGGACCGACAGCAGCAAATCTGCCTTGGAGGGCACTTGAAACGGATTTCAAGACAATTCCGGTGGAGATGCAGAAAGAAACATGCGAATTCGTTTCTATCGTAATACAATGGTTGGAGAATCTTCTGGAAGACGGCAAAGAACAGGGAGCGTTCAATTTCCCTGGCAAGGCGCGGGACCAGGCTCTTATGACAGCCGCCAGCCTTCAGGGGGCCGTACAATTGGTTCGTGCAACCACGACATCCAGTTTTGACGCTATTATGAAGCAGATTGCCCGGTCAGTACACCGGTAATTTTTTGGCTGCTTAACATACCTATTAGCAGGTAACATATTGAGTAGGGGGTGATTTATGACTACCGAAGAGATAAAAGAAACGATTAAGGAGTTTGCTCTTGGATTGGGAGTGGATGCTGTCGGGTTTGCGAGCACAGGAGATTATAGGTCGGAAAGAAGCCCGGCGATAAAAGACCTTTTGCCAAACGCCCAGTCGATGGTCGTACTGGGCTATCGGGAACCTGACGGAGCCTTAAATAGCCCCATTGCCAGGATTTCTATGGCTGCACGATTGGCGGTGATGGACCTGGCCAAGAGAAATAACCTGATCATTGCCAAGTTCATCGAAAATCAATTCGCTGCTGAGGCGGCATTCGTCCTGGTCTCCTATCCCATGGACAGCCAAAAGGGGCTGGTGGCCGATGTCTCACTCCGTCATGCCGCCGTAGCTGCGGGACTCGGTGTGTTCGGCAGACACAACCTGGTTATTCATCCTGTATTTGGAACTCGAATTCTCTTTACCGCTATTTTGACAAGTTTGCAGCTCAGCTCAGATCCCTCGATCCAGGAGGAGTTGTGCTTACAGTGCAATCTTTGCGTTGAAGAATGTCCTGCCGGAGCACTCGATAAGGAAGGCTTTACAGACGTAATGAAATGTCTTGCCGTATCGCAACCCTATGGTGTAGGTGGACTGATTCGGTATGCCGGCAAATTTCTTGGAGCCGCCCCCGATGAAAAGAAACAGCTGCTCAGGGACCCGCTGTTCCAAAGTCTTTACCAGGCGTCTTATATCGGGCAGCAGTACGAATGTTTCAAATGCGAGGCCGTCTGCCCTATTGGCCGGAGTGGGAAAAAGCAATAAAGAAGAATACTTGGTCGGAAAAATTAACTGTTAATGTGTATAACTTCATTATTAATGTGTATTTAGTGATGTGCGTGAATGTTCTTTTTATAATTTTATACAGAAAAGCACTTATCAATATTCCTATTGATTGATAAAAAACCCCCTACCCTCCCCCTATAGTGTCATATTCACTGTGCTCATGGTGACCATACTTTTATTAAGTTTTAGAAAACAATAAATACACTATATTGGTTAATGCCAACTCTTGCCAACTCTTGCCGAGTCACTTTTATAGTAGTTGGCATTGGTAAGTATTTACAATTATAAACATTATTTCTTATTATTGCCAACTTGCCAACTATACTAATAAAACAAGATAGGTAATTTTTTTTGTGTGTATTCTGTGGTATACTATCTTTTGTGGTTTTGGTTCTAAATTGGTGCTGTCCTATTCGTAGACTAAGCATTGACAACGGTGGACTCGTTTTCGATTCCCGCCGCCTCCACCAAAAAATACTGGTCAGCAATTGTCAGTGAGCGGTACGCGGCAAGAAACAAAAAGGAAATGAATAGAGAGAATGACGGATCAGCTTTCAATAACGATGTGTAATGAGGTTTTTTCCAAAGAATAATATTGACATACACACAGAAAAGTTGTAACAATTATTGCTTTTCGCAAGCACTTTGGATTATAATGTTAAATTCGGCTGGTGTAGCTCAATCGGCAGAGCAGCTGATTTGTAATCAGCAGGTTGCGGGTTCGAGTCCCATCACCAGCTCATGGAGAGGTTCCCGAGCGGCCAAAGGGGGCAGACTGTAAATCTGTTGGCGCAGTCCTTCGGAGGTTCGAACCCTCCCCTCTCCACCATAAAAAGTTGCAATCAGCTGTCAGCCGACCGCAATCAGGCCATTTTCCGCTGACAATAAAATGCTGACTGCTGAAAGCTGTTAAACAGAAGGCGGGAATAGCTCAGTTGGCTAGAGCATCAGCCTTCCAAGCTGAGGGTCGCGGGTTCGAATCCCGTTTCCCGCTCCATGGCCCGCGTAGCTCAGTCGGCAGAGCACTTCCTTGGTAAGGAAGTGGTCACCGGTTCAATTCCGGTCGTGGGCTCCATAAAATTTATACGGAGGCTCTATATGGCTAAGAAGAAGTTTGAAAGAAAGAAACCCCATGTCAACATAGGAACCATAGGACACATAGATCACGGGAAGACCACCCTGACCTCTGCGATTACCCGGTGTCTGGCGAAT
>Ga0255341_1000453_pt1 | contig 69934 bp, 67 predicted proteins | sample wastewater_treat_8_FD_192418 | JGI IMG/M metagenome (GOLD analysis project Ga0255341, IMG submission 192418) | Wastewater microbial communities from Lulu Island WWTP, Vancouver, Canada - plant12 | ecosystem: Engineered > WWTP > Wastewater > Unclassified | place: Canada: Vancouver, British... | reverse complement strand
CGGGCGGGCAGAAGCAGCGGGTGGCCATTGCCAGGGCCCTTGTCAACAGCCCGTCGCTCATCCTGGCAGACGAACCCACCGGCAATCTCGACTCGACAACGGGCGGCGAGATACTGGCGATCCTCGATAGTCTGAACGCCGAAGGGTGCACTATAGTGCTTGTTACACACGACCGATCAGTGGCCGAACGCGCCAGCCGGATAGTGCATTTGCGCGACGGTTCGGTTGAGCGCATTGAGCAGCTGGGCGCGGAACTGTCGACCGAAAGGGGACCGCAACTCGATGGGCATAGTTGAAACGATCGGGGTGGCCCTGAGGAACCTATGGGCCAACAAGCTCCGCACAGCGCTATCGATTCTGGGGATCGTGATAGGCGTAGCGTCAGTGATAACCATGATCTCGGCGGGTTCTAGCGCCCAAAAGCAGATCACGTCAGACATATCCGCGCTTGGTTCCAACATGATCATGGTGACCCCAAATCTGAAACCCTTAGGGCAGGCGCGAAGCTACCAGCATCTGCTGACCATATCGCTGGCAGATCAGATACAGGCCGCGGCGCCCGCGGTATCCGCCGTCTCTCCCGTGGCGCAAATGGAGGGGCGCATCATCGCAGGCAGCTCCAGCGCTTCCGCTGTAATAACCGGTATCACACCTGCGTACACCAGGATCGTCAGCACTCGAGTTGCGCTGGGCCGCGGCCTCGCGGAATCGGAAGTAGATGCGGCCGCCCACTCCATGGTGCTCGGCTCAGAGGTAGCTTCCGACCTGTTCGGCTCGGATGACCCGATAGGGCGACAGGTGGCCCTGGCCGTTGGCGATCGCAGGGCGATCTTCACCGTAGTGGGCGTAACTGAGAGCAAAGCCGCGTTATTCTGGGCTAATGCCGACGCGCAGGCTTTCATACCTGTGACCACCCTGCTTTACAGGATGTCGCCCATCAAGCGTGTGAGCACCTATTTCTGCCAGGCCGCATCTGCGCAGGCGACGGATGTGGCGGTAGCGCAGGTTGAGCGATTCCTGGTTTCTGTTGCGGGAGCATCCGACGCCTTCAGCGTGGCCTCTCAGGCAGGTCTGATCGACGCGATAAAGCAAGTGACAGCCACAATGACGCTGCTTCTGGGCACAATCGCCGGGATCAGCCTGGTCGTGGGCGGAATCGGGATCATGAACACCCTGCTCACCTCGGTCGCGGAGCGTACCCGCGAGATCGGTGTCAGGAAGTCGCTTGGAGCCTGCAATCGCGATATACTGCAGCAGTTTCTGACGGAGGCCTTGGTTCTGAGCATGCTGGGCGGCACTTTCGGCATGCTCCTCGGATGGCTGGGCGGAGCGGGGATAGCCCGAATCGCTGGCTGGCCAGTGTCAGTAGACCTGAGTTCAGTCATTGCCGCTGTGTCCTTCTCCACGGCAGTGGGGCTCATATTCGGCACATACCCTGCGCTGCAGGCATCCCGGATGGATCCTGTTCAGGCGCTGCGATACGAGTAGTCAACCAAACGGAGGCGGTGCAGCATGGCATCAGCGATTTACGGCAGAGTGGGCGGAGTGATCGGTGGGTACAGCGTGTCGTGCATAACCACGCCTACCAGCGTTTCGGGCCGAGTGGGCGGCGCAGTTATCGGAGGCGACCTGAACCTCGATATCCAACCTCCTCCCGGGCGCATATCCGGGCGCGTGGGCGGCGCTATCATCGGGAGAACCGTGGAGGCGCGGTTCACGGATTCTTCTGGAAACGGCGTACACGGTCGCATGGGCGGCATCATTGACGGAGTGGATGTAACACTGCGTGGGACTGATCGCGTCACTGGAAGGTGCGGCGGCCCCGTCATTGGATTCGATGTAGACCTTGAGGTGACTGATGGTCAGATGACCGGGCGCCTAGGAGGAGCAGTGGCAGGTCATTCGGTTTCGTTCAGCGTTGCCGAAGACCTTCCCCGCGTAGTGACCGCGCTCGTGGCGGTCATAACGTACCAGTACTACCTGATAGCGCAGCGCAACAGCTCGTCATCATCGTCCAGCGGTCGCGGGGACTAGCGGCGCTGTACCCGGATCAGCCCCTCGTTCGCGAGACTCCCACTGTAAAGGGACCAAAAGGGGCAGTGGCCGGATCGCGCCTCGTCGTCCGGCCACTGCCCTGGTGCCAAATCAAGTTCTGTCGCCTTGCTAGTAGGTGAACAGATACCACCATTCGGATCTACTTTCGCCTCTATAGATCTGTGGGTTCTGTTCTGGGAAGTGCTTGGTAGTATAGAATGATGCATAGTAGAACGCCTCATTCGTATCGACCGCGTGGTTCTTCTGCGGGACGTCAGCGTCAGCCGGGTAAGGGTATCTCATCCCCTCGGTGAGAGCCCACGTGAACACTCCATGGCCGTTGGCGGGGTAACCACTTGTCTCCCATGACACTTCACCCTTGTCGCACGCCGTCATAACGATCTTGCACGGTCCGGCGATGTTCCTGGCCATGACGTCGAAGCCTGTGGACCACGTGAACCCCTTCGGCAAGGCGGCCAGGCTCTTGAACATGCCACCTGAATTGCATGAGTCAAAGATGAATATCTTCTTGGCGTATGAGGGCATGTACTGGTTGATCCAGTTGTTCAGCTCCTCATCGGATATCATGGTGCCGAGGTTGGCCGGGTTCGCGTCGCTCGGAACGATGTACTCAGTCGTATTTGTGCCATCGTGCGTTCCATGCCCCGAGTAAAACATGATGAACGTATCGCCATCTGTGATATTGTAGCCGATGTTCCGGATTGCATCTCTTATTGAGCTCTTCTCTGTATCCAGCCCTGAAGTCAGTAGCGTGTACTGCTTTGCCAGCTTGTTCTCCACGCCCAGGCGCGTAACGATCAGCCCCGCATCGGCAACAGCATAGGATAGATCGGGAATACCGGCGCTCTGATAGTCGTTGATACCTATTGCCAGTATATGAATCGACCCAAGCATCGGCGTTCCGCCCAAGTGCGTGGTGCCTCCAGCTTCGACATAGCAGGACTTCTCGTATACATCGAGGTACTTCTCGTGTGTGATAGTAACGTTGTAGTAGCCGGGCGCGAGCCTGCCAATTCTGAAGTACCCGTTAGCGTCCGACCGCGCGATCGCGCTCCCGCCGGGCCCGGCCGCCACCACGCATGCGCCGACGAGAGGAGCCAGCGAGCCCTTTGGAGCCTCGGCCATGACGCCAAATCCTGGTTCGTCTTCGGTGGAAGCAGACTGGGCGCCTAGATGCTTGAATATGTAGCCGTCAATAGCACCCCTATTGGAGTCGGGCGTGCAGCCACACCCCAGTGCTAAGGCGCCGATCACCAGTAGCAGTAGTATTACTGTGAATCTTCGTACCTTCATCAATAAACCCCCTAGGCACATTACACTCCAATGTCAACCGCAGATCCGTCCTGTTCCATGCCTTACTCCGTTCTCATCTGCACCTGATTAGACGCCTCGTGGCGCCTGATGTTCCCACAACCCTCACTATGCTCCATGAACGCCGTGCCGTGCATACTTCTGAAACAGCAGGAAAACACTGAACCTCTGAGGAATAGTCATTTGAATGCGCATCATAAGCTGCCTGTCGCTTGGGGGGATACCACTGTGCTTCGATCTCGATTCGCATTGGCTTGCTGCATAGCGCTACTCGTAAGTCTCGCGAATATCGCGCCAGGCATGGCGATCGCGCCAGGCACGGCCGATTTGTATGCACCCGTCGGATCTCGCGGTCCCAGCTTGCTAGATCGAGTGACTGAGGCTGGTTCAGCAATCGATCTCATACCGGAAGCCAAGAGCCTTCAGACGCCGTCATGGGTTCGCGAAGGACTGAGGGTGTATTATCGCACCTCCTCGGCTACCGTAGAGAATCCTTTTGCCGCCGCAGGCGATGCCTCCAAGCCCCCAGTGGTCCGGGTGGACCAAGCGGGCACATCTGCTCCTTCCATAGTGCGGACCGATGTCATTGCACTGGCGCCGCGGTTCTCGGCAACGCACTCCACCTTGTTCATTGGCGATCTGTTGATCCCATGGGATGACAGCTCGTCCAGCGGGTTTGCCGGCATAGGCGAGTTCTGGATCAACCCGGCTGCGCTACGTGACGTGGCGAAGCAGTCCTCCCACGGTCTGTCGGTCGAACCCATCCGCTTTGAAGTCGGAGAGAAGGTCTACTCCGCCATGCGGCTCGATACTGCACAGGCGAACCCCGCGCGCCGCCTCACCTGGGTCTTCGATACGTCCACAGGCCTACTTCTGTATCAAGCCCAATGGTTGGTGCTGGCAGATCGTCGCCTCGCTCACTTATCAGTCGCCGAGTTCATGTCGATGCGCAACATGACGCTCCCTTGGGAAGGCGGAGTAACGCCGTCGTGGGTCAAACAAGGCGTCAAGCTGACGTACCAGGGGAGTATTCAGACATGGACTCCGGCCGGCGGACGCAACATGCCGATCCCGGCTATGCTTGAGGTGGAGATGACTTCGGTCGGGCGCAACTGGTCAGCTGCTAGGGTGAAGCGCGTATTCAGCGGCAATGAGGAGGATCAGGCCATTACGGTGTATTCGGGCACCGGGCTTCTGGCCGGCGGCTTCTGGGTTCCACGCGCCAACCTTGCCCGGCTGCGTAGCGGCGAGAGGCTCGACCGGTACGATCCTGTGGTAGGCAGCAGTAGCGAGGTGGGCTTCGTAGGGGCGACCCCCGAAGGAGTCCCCGTTGTCGCCATATTCGAATGGGGTGCCAAGTACAAGCGTGTCTGGATATACAGATCCACCGACGGGATGTTGCTCTACTGGATGGACGAGAAATTGGTTGACCCGTCCACGGGCATGGTTCAGCAGGCAGAATGGCAGTTGAGCGGCATATAGGCCGCACCGGCTGCGGCCTAGCCTTCTGGCAACGCGAAGGCGAGTTTACGGATGATCACACTGGCCATCGCAAGGCCTGCCGCGCCTGGAACCATGGATATGCTGCCCACCGGGCCGGGCCGCTGGACCACTGGGGGTTCGTCTGAGAATACCACGGTCAATCCGCTCGGTATTCCACGTCTGCGTAGTCCCTGCCTTACCGCGCGCGCCATGGGGCAGGTGTGAGTCTGCGAGATGTCGGCCACCCTAAACCTGGTAGGGTCGAGCCTGTTGCCTGCTCCCATTGACGACACCGCGCCAACTCCCGATCTTAGGCATGCTTCTATCAGATCGAGCTTGGCGGGTATCGTGTCGATGGCGTCCGCCACGTATTGTGCGGAGTTGGGCCCCGACGCGATTAGCCCATCCACATTGCCGCGATCGACCCACATCACCATTGGGACAACGTCGCAGTCGGGGTTGATACGCCTGATCCGGTCGGCCATCACCTCGGCCTTGGGCAAACCGACTGTGTCCACGAGCGCAAGCAGTTGTCTGTTTATGTTGGTGACCGAGACCAAGTCACCGTCGACCAGTATAAGTGAGCCTACGCCTGCCCGCGCCAGCGCCTCGGCACAGTACGATCCAACGCCTCCCAGGCCGACCACGATCACCCGGGCATGCGCGAGGCGGTCAAGGCCTTGACTGCCGATGAGCAACGCGGTCCGATGACGCCAGTCGGGATCGGGGCCTTCGGCAGGAACATCGATGTTGTGCATACCCGGAGTCTCCTTCCAAAGCAAGAGAGGTGCCGTTTTCGTGACTGAACATAGCAACCCAAGCGTAATCGAACTCGCCCCGGGCTCAGGCGCGCTGACCCTGCACAACTGCGATTGCGTGGAAGGCATGGCCAACCTAGTGGCGCCGGGGTCTGTCGACGTAGTAGTTACGTCCCCTCCGTACAACCTGGGCACCGAATACCTAAGCTACGATGACCGGATATCCCGCGATGAATACTTGGCGTGGACGGTCCGGTGGGCTTCTTGTGTGGCCCGCGTACTCGCGCCTGCCGGGTCGTTCTTCCTCAATATCGGGTCTAAGCCCACAGATCCGTGGGTTCCTTTTGAAGTAGCCAGCGCGCTGAGGGGTGTTTTCAAGCTCCAGAACACCATACACTGGATCAAATCAATCGCTATCTCCAAAGCGGACGTGGGCGACTATCCGGGCCTCGAGGGCGACATAGCGGTCGGCCACTACAAGCCCATTAACAGCGACAGATTCCTCAATGATTGCCACGAGTACATCTTCCATTTCACCTTGACCGGAAATGTGCCGCTGGACAGGACAGCCATAGGGGTGCCCTATCAAGACAAGACTAACATCGCCCGGTGGGCCGCCACCCGCAGCAGCTGTTCAGACCTGCGTTGCCGGGGCAACACATGGTTCATCCCCTACAAGACCATCAAGCGGGCCAAGGACGACCGCCCTCATCCCGCAACCTTCCCGCCAAGGCTGCCAGAGTCATGCATCAAGCTCCACGGGCTGGATAGATGCGGCCTGGTGATGGACCCGTTTTCGGGCATCGGAAACACCGGAGTGGCCTGCGCCTTGCTGGGGGTCCCGTTCATTGGGTTCGAAATCGACCCTGTATACTTCGCAGAGAGCGTCAGGCGAGTCCGATCACACTTTCGACCACCCGCAGAAGATTCTCGCCCATGATCCCTTGCACAGCCGCATCTGAGTAGCCCCTTCGGGCTAGCTCGTCTATGAGGGCGGGCATGTGCGATACATCGGGCAACCCTTCGGGCAGCGCGCTATCGGACACCCCGTCGAAGTCCGATCCGACGGCAACATGATCCGCTCCAATGACGCCGGCAAAGTGATCAATGTGGTCCACCACGCCCTGGACCGACTGCCTGCCCTCGCCCAGGAACGGCCCGACAAACGTGACGCCGATCACGCCGCCTCTGTCGGCTATGGCCTTGGCCTGCTCGTCGCTGAGGTTACGTGAGTGCCCGCACAGAGCCCTGGCATTGGAGTGCGAGGCTATGAGCGGCTTGGTCGATGCCTCCATGACGTGCCAGAAGGTCGCCTCCGATAGATGCGAGACATCCACTACCATGCCCAGCCTATCCATCTCGCGCACTACGTCTACTCCGAACCGCGTGAGCCCGCCGCGCGTCGCCTCCTCGTATGCCCCGTCTCCAAGCTCATTTCTACGGCTCCATGTGAGCGTCATGAGCCTCACGCCCAGCCTGTAGAAGATCCTCAGGAGCTCGATCGACCCGTCCAGGGCCTCGCCCCCCTCGATGCTGAGAAAAGCGGCGATCTTGCCTTCGTCGCGCGCACGGCCCGCATCGCCCGCCTGCTTGGCGAGCATGATCGAATCGCAGTTTTCCTCAATCTCGCGGTAGAATACGTCGACAAGTCGCAGAGCCTGCCTAGCCCCGGCGCCCGGGAGGTACTCTGGCTCAACATAGATCGCGAAGATCTGAGAAGACACCCTGCCTTCGATCATCCTAGGCAAATCGATGTGCCCTCCCTTGCCCTGCTCCGCCAGACGGCGACGGCCAGCGGCAACGTCCAGAAGCGTGTCGCAATGGGCATCCATTATGAACATGACTGGCTACTACACCCCCGATCACTCCATGTGCGCATGTGTCCAGTATATCACCATGCGCGCCACTGTTGGCCTCGTTTATGCAGGCATGGTAAAATTGGTACAGTCGAGTACAGCTACACTATATCGACAACTGGGGGGATGACAGTATGTCAGGCATATCAATCATAACCGACTCCACTGCGGACCTCAGCCGGGAACTCATAACCCGCTATCAGGTTACGGTTGTGCCGCTCGCGGTGGTGTTTGGCCAAGACGCGTACAAGGACGGTGTAGATGTCGACACAAGGCGCCTATTTGAGCTCGTGGAACAGAACAGGCAGCTGCCCAAGACCTCAAGCCCCAGCCCGGAAGTGTTCCGCTCTGTGTTCGAAGAAGCCGTCGCAGATGGCAGTCAGGCACTTTACATAGGGATCTCCAGTCAGTTCTCGGCTTCCGCACAAAACGCCATGCTGGCAGCGGGCGCCTTCCCTGAAGGACAGGTGCGCGTATTCGATTCGGCGAACCTCTCTACGGGAATCTCCCACCTGGTTCTGTACGCATGCGACTTGGTGTCGCAGGGCAGGCAGATGGACGAGATACTTGCAGCGCTTGAGGCCGCCCGTCCTAAGGTACGGACATCCTTCAAGATGGATCGGCTTGACTACATGCACATGGGAGGAAGATGCACCGGAGTTCAGGCGCTGCTGTCGTCGGTGCTAAAGATCAGGCCCGTCATATCTGTGGTAGACGGAGGCATGATAGTTGCGGGAAAAGTCAGAGGTTCAAACAAGAAATCGCTCGACTGGATGATGGACCGTTTCGAGGAGGATGTCAGACAAGGTCTGGTAAAAGACGACCGGGTCTTCCTTACACACACCGGAGTGCACGAAGACGCAGTGTACATGGCCGGGCGCGTGCGCGAAATCATGCCCGAGATGCAGGAGATACTCGAGACGCCTGCAGGCTCAGTGATAGGCAGTCACTGCGGCCCAGGAACAATAGGCATTCTCTACATGCTCAATTAGCCATTATATTACTTCATTCTGCATCAATCAGCGGACTCAGCGCGGCCCGGGCCTGGGCCGCGCCGCTATTGGAGGCGAAGACCATGGCACAACGAATTGGTTCAGCCCTGTTTCAGATCGGCGGCATGATGTTCCTGATCGGGCTCATACTCGTGCGCTTCCCCGGCGCGTTTTCCTGGTTTGGGCGTCTTCCGGGCGACATCATGACAGAACACGTGATCGCTCCCTTTACCTCGATGCTCATAATCAGCGCAGGCCTTTCCGTCCTGTCGTGGGTGTTCAGCGCATTGCTTCGGCTCATACGCTAACCAGCAACGGCATGAATCTACAGCTTTACAGTGAGAACAGCCGAACCAGCGCTCTTCCGATCACTGATATTGGAACTGTCGGGTTAGGGACGGGCCAGCCCATGGCCGCAGCGAAACAGATCGCGAAAGCCAGAGCCATTGCCGACACGAAAGCGGCTAGATCACGGCGTGATCCACCGCTTGTCAGCGGCTTGTATTCAATGAACCAGATGGCTGCGAAAACTGCCAACACCAAGAGCACGGAAGGTATACTCATTTCGTCGTATCTGCCTCATACCTGTTTGTCTCGAGTGCGCTTCTGTCGATCCTGGCTTTCACTTCTACCTTAACGGGGAGACTGGTGAACACAGTATCCCACTTTGGGCAAATCCGCTTCCGTGCCCGGTAATCAGAGGCCATGAGCATTCTGCCGAAGCCGAATATGTCGGCACGAAGCGACTGTGCTTTCTGCACTGCGTCGAGGATCTCGCCTCGAATCTGATCGGCCAGCGCCTCCTCCATCTGGATCAGGGCATGCATATCCTGGGTGATGTCGACAAATGATCTGGTCTCGGCAAGGTGAGCGGTCACATCTACTTTCACCCTCGCTTCGACCTCATCCGTCGTGTTCAGCGCCCTCACGCTCACCTGCGAGCTCGCCCTCATTATCTCTAGTGATACTCGGTTCCGGAAGTCACCAGGATCCTCAGCCCCGGGCGCCGGCACTGCGATTACCGCGCTTACTACATCGCCTCGCACCCAGTTGAGCCCCCTAGTCTCGACTCCGGTAAGCCAGCCCGCTAGGCGATCGCCTCGGAAGACCCCCGCCCCACTCATCTCGGCTGTGGTTCTGATTCTCTCTCAGTAAGTCACCTGTAGCAGCTGGCTCATCAGAGTGCGCTACAATGACTACGCGAGGCAACACCGGGTCAACACCCGGATCAGCCAGGCTGACCAGGAAGTCGCCCAGCGTGGTCCGAACGGAAGTTCCCAGGTTTCGCGAAACCCCGTTGATCACTCCCTCCCCTCCAGCTGAGGAAAGCCGCTCGAGCTCGAACTCAACCCACATCAGATCCCACCCACGCCCTCCATCGAGGACAGCTAGAGCCGGGAGTTCTCTCGGTTCTCTACTGCGCACAAAGAAGTCCAACACGCTTTCGATTCCGGCGCGCGCCAATCGCCGCCATCGCCCATATCATGGGCACTGCAAGCGCAACGCCGATTACTCCCGCGATCCAGACACTCTAGTGAGGGACGTTGGGAGTCATCGTCGGAAGAGATATGACGATAGGCAACATCCTGGACAGGAAGGCGAGCGCTCCGATGCTTCTTGCCGAAACAGCCCCGCCGGCGCCTCTCATCGTCTTTCCTCTCCTTTTGCCCTTCGTAAATCCACGGGGCGAATCGATTCCGGCCTGCGCCTGATCGCCCACCATGGGGCGCGTACCACACTGTCTTTCAGATCACTGGGCACTACTGGGGCTAGAGGCTCCATGAATGGCACTCCGAACGACTCCATCGCCGCCAAGTGGGCCAGAAACGCGAAAACTCCAACGGCGATGCCGTACAAGCCGAGGATTGCGGCCAAGAAAAGGAACGCGAACCTCAGCAACCTTGCGCCTACAGCCATGCTGAATGAGGGAGTGGCGAAAGATGCGACCCCTGTGCCCGCTACAACGATCACCATGATTGACGACACCGAACCGGACCTAATAGCGGCGTCACCCAACACGAGTACCCCTACGATACTGACAGCTGGGCCTACGAGCCTTGGGAGACGGATGCCCGCTTCTCGCACTACTTCGAACGTGAGTTCCATTATCAGGGCTTCAGACAATGCAGGAAAGGGTATCCCCTCCCACTGCGCGGCGATACTGAGCATCAACGGAGTAGGAAGAGTCCCTTGGTGAAACGTAGTCACGGCTACGTACGGCGCGGGCAACAGCATCGATAGTGCAAAAGCCGCGATTCTCAATAGCCTCGCCACAGTGCCGAGGGGAAAGCGTTCGAAGTAGTCCTCCGATGTCGTCAAGAACATGGTGAATGTTACCGGCACAATCAGGACAAACGGTGTCCCATCAACAATCAAGATCACCCTGCCCTCGAGCAGGGCGCCCATCGCGCGGGACGGCTGCTTTTCACTCACACCACCATTGGGCTGCGCCCTCCGTACAGTCCGCTGTAGCCATGCGTCTGATATGCACCGTTCCCCGACGCCTGATTTCACAAGAAGGGTTTACCGAAATACGCGGGGAATTCTACTTTCGGCTGCCGTGGGGATGCGCCGGTCGCGGCGAAACCTCGGCAACACGCTGCGGGCGCCGGCAGACGCGCAGCGCCTGATAGCCGGGAGGGAGTCACTTGGATTCCACACTTCTTATAGCCGGAGGAACAGTCGTATCGTCGTTCGGCATGTCAACTGACACAGGAGTGCTGGTGCGCGAGTCCAGGATTGCTGAAGTCGGACCCACCCGCGACATACTTCGGCGAAACCCTGGAAGGATAATCGATGCGCGCGGCACTATCGTGGCGCCGGGGTTCATTGACATACACATACACGGCTCGGCAGGATACGATACCATGGATGCAACCTCTTCGGCGCTGGCGCGCATAGCCGAGTTCGTCTCATCCCACGGAGTAACGGGCTTTCTTCCTACAGTGATGTCATCGCCGATCGAGCGCATGCTGGCCGCAACGCGCGCCGCGGCGCAGGCTGCGCGGGCTCGCAAGGGAGCCCAGGTTTTGGGCATCAATGTCGAAGGGCCATTTCTCAACCCCAGCTTCAAGGGCGCCCAGCCTGAGGAGGGCATAACCGGCCCCGACATGGCAATCCTCCATCGGATACTCGAGGCGGGCGGCGGGAATGTCCGAGTCATGACCATCGCGCCTGAGATGCCAGGGGCAATGGACATTGTGAAAAAGCTGGCTTCTCAGGGAGTTCTGACATCGGTTGGTCACTCAGGAGCATCATACGATGATATCAAGAACGCAGTTGAGGCCGGGCTGCGCCACGTGACTCATACCTACAACGGCATGCTCGGGCTACATCACAGAGAGCCCGGAGTTGTCGGAGCGGCTCTTGTGCACGGAGAGCTAACATGCGAGATCATTGCCGATGGAATCCACGTACACCCCGTCGCAGTCAAGCTCTTAGCTCAAGCCAAAGGCCCAGAGGGCACGGTGCTCATGACTGACGCCATGCGCGCCGCAGGCCTGCCTGACGGCCACTATGAGCTGGGAGGGCAACACGTGATCGTGACGGGCGGCGCAGCGCGACTCGATACAGGCGTCCTGGCCGGCAGCACGCTGACGATGGACACGGCAGTGCGCAACATGGTGGAGTTCGCAGGCGCCCCGCTGCACGCAGCCATTGCCATGGCCTCATCCACTCCGGCCCGTCTCATCGGTTTGGCTGATCGGAAAGGTCGAATAGAACCGGAGATGGACGCCGACATCGTCCTACTCGACGCTGAAACACTTCAGGTAAAGACGACGTTAGTAATGGGTGAAGCTGTTTATGAACGCAAGTAGGACTATCGTGACAAAAGCACCGTTCATCCAGGAAATGTCTGCTAGCGCTGGGACATGACCGGCAACTGCAATGCCGCCCAAAACGTATGTTATAATGAGCTGTATTTTGACAGCTTGAGTTGGGAGGTGCCTGCCCATTGACTCAAGGCAACGGCACAAGGCGCCCGGCACAACTGCAACGCGGAGCGTTTGCGGCAATAGGCTTCAGCCTGCTTGGGCTGTTCACGCTAGTGAAGATAAGCGGAGGTCGCCGCGCGTGGCATGATCTGGCACGCATCGACCCTGTGATGCTCTGCATAGCGCTATGCCTCGTTGTGCTGACATGGCTGCTCGATTCGCTGAGGATGAGGGCGCTCGCTCGATCGCTCGGCGGGGATCTGGGCATCATGGAAGGAATGCGCATTTCGGTGCTGGGCGCCTTCGTGTCAAATGTCACGCCGTTCGACACAGGCGGCGAACCGCTGCAGGCATATCTACTGACTAATAAAGGGCTGACCGCGGGGCAGTCAACTGCGGTGATCGCCGTAAAGGCAATCATGAACGCATTTGCCCGAGTCAGTCTGGGGCTCGCGGCAGCCGCGGCACTCTTGTTCTCGAGCGCCGAGTGGCGCCTGCCGATGGGCATGAACGTGGCGCTGGCTGTCGGCGTGACCCTGTATGTGGCGATCTTCCTGTTCTCACTGTACCTGGTTGTCAAGCCGGAGAAGATCAGCGTGCTAGTCGTGCCGGCTGTGCGCAACAGGTTTACCCTCCGCCTGTTTAGGCCCGAAACGCTCGATATCGTCCTCGAACGCATCGACCATGAGCTGAGAGGCTTCCGCGAGGCCCTGCAGGAATTCATCAGCAATCGCAAGCCAGTGCTGGCGTCCGTACTGATCCTGAGCTACGCTGCCTGGGTGGCCACGGCTCTTGTTCCGGCTGTGGTTCTCACAGGGCTTGGGCTCAAAACGCCCTATATCCATGCCATGGGAGTCACCATCATCTTCTACCTCGCGGCCGCCTACGCCCCAACGCCGGGGTCCAGCGGCGCTGCTGAACTGGGTTTCGCAGCGCTATTCAGCACGATTGTTCCCCGGGCAGTGCTGGGGCTGTTCGTAACCGTTTGGCGCGTCATCACCTACTACCTTAACCTGGCTCTGGGCGGCACTCTCATGGCACTGGGCGTCATCCGCCGCGGTTCGGGGCCTCCAGATCACATCACACAGGCCAACAGCCCAGACGCGATGTAGTCGCCTCAGCCAACCCCATGATGTCAAGACCGACACATTTCTCGGCAAGCTGGCGTATGAGGTACATACAGGCCCTCAAAATGGCCAACGTGATTGGGGGATGCTCAGGTGGCGCTTACATGCAGCAAAACAACGCTTGCCCTGCTTAGAGTGATCGGAGGCTGGATCCTCGTGGCCGGTTCCTTCATCGTTGCCATAGCCGTCACAGCGGAGTTCTTCGCCGATCCTGACCCGAGCACCTCCGATCCACCCCGCAGCTACTTGATAGAGGTCAAGCCGGCGGACGCCAAGCCTTGAAGGAATCATCCGGCCCCCTGTGGAACACAGAGGCTGCAAGCTAACTATACACCTAGGGGGTACGGAACAAAGTGCGCCGATACCTGTTTCACCCGTTCCTTGCCATAGCGATCATTGCGGCCACTCTGTCGGCGTCGGCACGCGTACACGCCGCATCGGCCCCTATCCCAAAGGCTCCCATCTTCATCACCACGGCCGGCCAAAGCGGCGACATGGCCCTCGCCAAGCAGGCAGTTGACGCCTTGGGCCTCAGAAGCAGCGCCGCTCCCGCGGCTATCTGCTGCGACATCAAGTCCAGCAGTACCGTCATGATCGTCTTCCGAGCCGATGAGGACGGGATGAAAGCCGCCTGGCTTACCGCGCGTACCGAACAGCGCCGGATAGAGGATATACTGGGCAAGATGCGTGCCTCGGGCCTGGCCATCATAGGAATACACCTTGGAGGCCAAGCCGAGATGGACCCCATCACTCGACGTCTTCTCGATGCCAGTATGAGCGGGGTTCACTACTTCATCGCGACCCGCGGCGCAAGCACAGACGACTACTTCAGCGCGGCAGCGCAGAAGTATGGCCTTAGGCTGATCCTCATCGATGGCCCGAGCCGGCTACAAGATGCCATCGCCGGGCTATTCGCCGCAGAATAGCGTATGCGCGCTACTTTTCAGGGCGATTCGTCGGGCGACTGTGCCTCCTTTGGTAGCTCTGATACCTGAGTTCTTTGCGGCTTCCCGAGTCGAAACACGAGCAGAACAGACCTGGATCCTTCACCGACATGCGCTCTAGGTTTCCGATCTCCTCCTGAAGGTCGGCGTCGACCTGCCCGTGAGCCTCCTGCAATTCCTTGAGCGCCGTCAGACGCTCCTCCAGCGCCTTGCGGCCAGATTCGAAGTCGCCGCGATCTATAGCTTCGACGCTCCGGTCTTTTGCAATTGCGGTCCTGGCAAGCTCAACGATCTTCATGACCTCGAAGATAGGCTCCTTTGGCTGGTCGCCTGCGGAGCACACAGCTAGCTTGGCCGTTACCTCGAGCGACACCGAATCCAAGTCGTGGGCGGCGTCTGCATATGACAGTTTCATCCTGATGATCTCGTGTTCGCCTGCAGGCAGAGCGGGATGGTCGATCTCCACTGCCAGTAACTTCTGCTCATCGTGGAACATGTCGGGCAGTGTAAACGACATGCCTGTGTCGTCAAACATCGGTTCATAGCCGAGGACGGCGGCAGCGCGGCATCCTGACAGACCATGCATCTCTAGGTTGATCCCCTGTGCAACTACTGAAAGCAGCCCCTGCAGCTCAGACGCGAATACGCTGGGAATCTCGTCAGGCTCGCGGACGTAGTAGTAGGATCCTTTTCCCGCCTCCGCTAGCTGAATCAGCAGGTCTTCGTTGAAGTGTAGGCCCACTCCAACAGTGGAGAGCGACACCCCCTTCCGCAGCATTGCGCCGGCCTTGCCCGCCAGCATGTCGGGATCCACTATTCCCGAATTCGCCATACCGTCAGTGAGAAGGAGCACCCGGTTGACCTGATCCGACCGGCACTCTCTCAGAGCCTCTTCATAGCCCCGAAGCAGCCCGCCTGAAAGGTTGGTTGATCCTCCCGTATTGATCGAATCGACGGCCTGCTTAAGCACGTCCTTGTTGGTCACGTGCTGCGATGGGAAGACCACGTCAACTTGACTATCGAATACTGTGAGAGAGAGAACGTCGGTCGCGCCGACCTGCTCTATCAGGAACTTGGCGGCCCGCTTGACATAATCGAGGGGACGCCCACTCATGGAACCGCTTCGATCGAGAACCACCCCTACGTTAAGCGGCAGCCGTCCCGCAGAGCCCTGTTGCTCTGGGCCGCTCGAGAGCTTTATCACTGCCCACAGCTTCCCGGGTTCGCCTTCCGGCAATGCTGAATGAGACAACATAACCTGCGCCTGCACTGAACATGCATGATCGCAAGGATCGCCTGAGGTCACTTTGTATCTCCCCATTCGTGATGATGTGGATGCTCCTAAGTTGTATGGTAGTCGCCGCGGTCGGTTTCACCTTCAACCACAGCAAGAGGATTTCATCCATCCTGTAGTGAATCCAGACACGGACGCCCGAGGAGTGATTACCTTGACGAGCTTACCTGTTCTCGGCATTGACGTAGGCGGAACCAACACCGATGCTGCGCTGATCATCGATGGCGAAGTCGTGGGCATAGCCAAAGTTCGCACTGACCCAGGCTCGCTCATCCACAGCACCGCTGCCGCCTTTGCTGAAGCGCTTCGTTCGGCAGGCCATGTCAGTAGCCCACTTGAGCTACACCTCAGCACCACTCTGTCAACGAACGCGATAGTAGAAGGGCGCGGCGATCCCACCCTGGCCCTGGCCGTCCCGGGTCCCGGCATGCGCATTGAAGACCTGGGACTCGGGTTCTCTGCTTGGCAGGCGGGCGGCGCCATCGACCACCGCGGACGTGAAACCGCGCCGCTCGATGTGGAATCGGTCCGTGATGCGCTCAAATCAGCCGCCGACTCGGGCATCGTCGCGCTGGCCGTCGCGGGCAAGTTCTCGCACCGAAACCCCGCGCATGAGCTGCAGATCGAGCAGGCGGCGTTGGAGGGATATCCCCAGTTTGCATCGATCACGCTGGGGCACCGGATGAGCGGACGCGCCAACTTCCCCCGCCGGCTGGCCACGGCCTACCTCAACGCAAGGATCCAACGGCGGCAGAGTGAGTTCGTTAAGATGCTGGAACAGCTCATGTTAAGCGAGCATCGCGTCGCGCAGGCTTTCCTTCTTAAGGCCGATGGCGGCACAATGCGCCTTTCTGAGTCGATGCACCGCCCCATCGAGTCGATTCTCTCCGGCCCCGCCGCAAGCACTATGGGCGCTTTGGCGCTTGCAGCAGATCCCGGCGTCAACGCTGCTGTGATCGACATCGGCGGCACTACCACCGACATATCGGTCCTGGTCAGCGGCGATCCGGTGTTCGATAGGCACGGCGCGGTGATAGCAGGCCATGCAACGCTGGTGCCGGCGCTCTTCGCCCGCTCCATTGGGCTCGGCGGCGACAGCGAAGTCCGCTGCGATCAATCTGGAGTGCGCATTGGGCCCTGCAGCGCAGGCACACCTGCCGCGCTGGGGGGCAATGCAGTCACGCCAACCGACGCGGCCGCGGCGCTTGGCTTGGCCCAGATTGGAAGCCGCACTCGCGCGATCCGCGCCCTGGCCGACTTCGCGGGGCCCATCGGGCTTTCGCCCATGGCCGCCGCCGAGCGAATCGTGTCGGCTTTCGCGGCGCAGCTGGCCGCGGAGGTTGAAGCTGTGTACACCAGTCTTGAGTCGGCCCCGGTGTACACAGTCTCGGAGATGCTGACATCGCCCAACATCCGTCCGGTCCGACTGATCGGCCTGGGAGCGCCTGCTCCTGTGTTCGTGCCCCGCGCAGCCGCGCTCATGGGGCTTCCCTTCGAGTTGCTGCCGTTTCACGCCGCGGCCAACGCCATCGGCGCCGCAGCAAGCCGACCTACAACTTCAATCACGCTGCACGCCGACACCGCTTTGGGCATCCTGACCATCCCCGAAGCCGGCTATCGGGCCCAGCTTCCGTCCAGGCCTGACTTCGGCCTTCGGCAGGCCCGCGCTGAAGCGCTCACATGGGCAGAGCGCGCCGCGCGGAGCTTGGGAGCGGACGCGGACGCCGCCCACGACGTGTCCATTGTGGAAGAAGAAAGCTTCAACGTGGTGCGTGGCTTCCACACCGTGGGCCGGATCTTCAGCATAAAGGCACAGGTTAGGCCGAAAGCGCGGAGGGTTGATGAAGCATGAACACTGCAACATGCAGAGTGGGCCTGGTTTTCTTCCCTGCTTTCGACTGGGCGATAAGCCCGGACCACCCTGAGCGCGAAGAACGCCTGCTCTACACGCGCGATCAGATCGCCGAAGAGGGCCTCCTGGACATTTCGGGCATCGAGGAATACCGCCCGCTCATCGCGGCCGACGCTGACATAGAGCGAGCGCATGTATGCGTTCCCACGGTAAACAGCGTCGCCACGCAGTCGCACCGCATAGCGGCAGGCGGGACCATGCTAGCCGCCGATCTCGTCCTGCAAGGCAGGGCTGATCGCACCTTCGCCCTGCTCCGCCCGCCCGGCCACCACGCCATGCGGATTGTGCACGGCTCGCGAGGTTTCTGCAACATCAACAACGAGGCCATCATGGTTGAGCATATCCGGAGCGCGTACGGGGCCGACAAGCGCATAGCGATCGTCGATACCGATGCGCATCACGCCGACGGAACACAGGACATCTTCTACAACGACCCAGGAGTGCTCCACATCTCGCTGCATCAGGACGGGCGCACTCTCTACCCCGGCACAGGCTCCATAGACGAACGCGGCGGTCCGGCGGCTTATGGCCTCACGGTCAATATCCCCCTGCCGCCGGGCACGGGCGATCCCGGAATGCTCTACGTAATGGAGCATCTGGTTATGCCCATCCTCCACGACTGGCAACCCCATCTAATTGTGAACGCTGCAGGGCAGGACAACCACTACACTGACCCGCTCACCAACATGAACTTCACCGCGCAGGGTTACGCCCGTCTCACCGAGATGCTGGCGCCCGATATTGTGGTGCTGGAGGGCGGGTACTCGATCGAAGGCGCCCTTCCCTATGTGAACTTAGGGATCCTGCTGGCCCTGGCGGGCCTGGACTACTCCGCCGTGCGTGAGCCCGACTGGCGGCCCGACAGCGCCACCCAGCCCCAGGCTGTCACCGATGCCATCGCCCGAACGGTGACAGCGCTCCAGGGCCTGTGGGCAACACGGCGCGAAGCCGACCTGGAAGCCATATTCGGCGCAGGACAGTTCTTCCAGCGTCGCCGCGACATCTACTACGACACCGACAACATCATGGAGCGACAAAGCGAGCAGATCCGACTGTGCAACACGTGCAGCGGATGGCGATCGATCCGGTCAGAAGCTCTTCACGCCTTCTCAGGTAGAGCAGTGCGGATCGGCGCCGTCATCATACCTCGGCGCGCGTGCCGCCAGTGCCGGCTGGATGCCCAGGGCGAGTTTGAGCAGCTGTCGGCTCTTTGGCGCGCCGGGCGTCTCAATCTCACATGTCTCCAGGACATCGAGGCCGATAGTTAAGAGGACTCTGGCCGCGCGGAGCGAAGATACAACGAGAAAGGAGAGTGCTCGGTGTCTCGCCAGTCTCGTGCAGCCATTGCTGAAGTAATCAACGCAGTAGCGCCGCTCACCGTGGCCGTCGCGGTCCTGAGCACGGCCTTTTTGGGCCTGTCATGGGCGATGCTGGCGCAGCTTTTCATCGGGGCCGTGTTTACGACGGCGGGTCTGTTCCTGTTTCTGAGAGGCGCCCGGATAGCCCTGCTGCCAATGGGCGAGATGATCGGCGCCTACTTGCCCAGGCGCGGATCAACCGCACTACTGGTGGCAACGGCCTTCATCTTCACCTTCAGCGTCACGATCGCCGATCCGTCGGTGCACGTCCTGGTCGCACAGGTGGGTTCGTTTCCCGACTCAGGCATCAACCCGCAAGTCCTGGCGATTCTGCTATCGGGCGGAATGGGTCTTCTGGTCACCATCGCAATACTCAGGATACTCCTCGACATCCCTATCAAGTGGCTGTTCGCCGGGGCTTACATTGCAGTGATCGCGCTCTCGTCGTTCACACGCCCTCAGTTGGTACCGCTCTTCCTCGATTCGGGTAGCGTGTCGACAGGCCCCATGGCTGTGCCGTGCATCATCGCCCTTGGGCTGGGCACAGCGTCTGTGCTTCAGCGAAAACAGACTCTAGCCGACGAGTTTGGCCTGGTGGGCCTGGCCACACTCGGCCCTATACTGGTGCTGATGGTGTGGGGGGTTTTCATGTGATGGATCGCATTACGTTGTTCCACGGGTTTGGGCAAGTGGTGACTGAGGTAGCGCGCACGCTGATACCTCTGGGAGCGCTGTTCACGGTCTTCCAGGTGTTCTGCCTCAAGCTGCCGCGTGCTTTCGTCCGTCGTGTGGTGACAGGCATTGTGTGGACCTTCGTCGGCCTGTCGCTATTCCTTCAGGGTGTCAACATCGCCTTTATGCCCCTAGGCCGGGCGCTCGGATCTCATCTAGGCAAGCTGGGCGCCCCGGCCATCGTGTTGCCCGTCGGGTTTGTGCTTGGCATGCTCGTCGTGTTGGCCGAACCCTCTGCCCGCGTGCTCAGCGGTGAGGTAGAAAAGGCCTCGGCCGGCCGCATTCGCGAGCGCCTGCTCCTTTTCACTATGGCTTCGGGGGTGGCCTCGCTGGTATCGCTGGGCTACTACTTCATAGCGCGCGGTATCCCGCTCACATATATCATCATCCCAGGCTACATCGTCGCCCTCGCGCTTCTTCGGTGGATCGATCCGGCATTCGCCGCGATCTCGTTCGACTCAGGCGCAGTGGCAACGGGCCCGCTTACAGTCACGTTCCTCATGTCGCTGGGCCTGGGTATCGCGGCCGAGCAGCCGGGCGGGCCCACCATCGGCTCGGGTTTCGGGCTCGTATGCCTGATTGCGCTGGCTTCCACGCTTGCAGTAGAAGGGTTGAGTTTCGCATTCAGAACGAAAAGACACGTCGCCGCGCCCAGCGGAGCAGATACTTCTGATGGGGGGAGTTCAGTTTGTCACATGGAAGACCAGCCATCGATGGAGCGTTCGATCTCATCGTAACGATCATAAACAAGGGATGGGCAGATGAGATAGTTGAAGCTGCGCGCGGCGCAGGCGCCGAGGGCGGCACTGTGCTATATGGCCGTGGCACCGGCGTGCATGAGCGCAAGACCTTCTTTGGAATCCTCATTGAACCGGAGAAGGAGGTAGTCCTCACCCTCATCCCGCGAGAGCGCACACAATCAGTGCTGCAGGCGATCATAAAGGCCGGCCAGCTTGAGAGGCCCGGAACCGGCATAGCGTTCGTGCTCGATGTGTCGCAGGTGGCGGGCATCATCCACCTGGCGAACCCGGCGGACTCCGGTGGCAGTTCGGCCGGATCGGAGTAACCGCCGGGCGATGCGGTGCTTGTCGATGGGATGCCAATCAGGCGCCAACGGGCGCCAAGGATCCCAGGAACTGCGCCAGGTCCTCAAAGCGGCCCCGGCGGTCCGGACTGCCCCGGTACGGTCCCCGGTCGAGGATGTAGTCCTCGACCAGGTAGGTGATGATACCGAGTTCTCCTGCCACTAGATCCTCGCAGGTGTCGTTGCCAATCATCATGCATTCGTGAGGCGATCTGCCCACTACATTGAGGATCTCCGCGTAGTACTCAGTGTTAGGCTTACAGAAGTGCGAAGTCTCGTAGGACGTAACGTGCCGGTAAGGTATGCCATCCAGTCCGCCCCATCTCATCCGCTCCTCTATCGCAACGGCCGGAAAGATGGGATTAGTGGCGATCACCACTTCGTAGCCGCGGTCGATCAGCCCTTCGAGCATCGGCCGAGCTAGGGGGTGCGGCTCTACGCTGAGCGTGTCGCGAAGGCTCGGGAAGTCTTCATCGTAGAATGCATCGAATATGGGCATCAGCTCGTCTTCCCTGCGCCCCAGCCTGGGGAAGAAGTCGTCCACAAACACATCGCGGTTGGTCTTCCGGGGATCTAGTGACTTGACCATCTGCTCTGTAGACGCAAGCAGCTGAGCCACAAACGCCCTGGCGTCAACTAGCTTCGCAACCTTGCTGCTGATGGCCCCAAGGTAAGCCTTTAGGAAATCATCGAACTCGAAATGGACCAAAGTGCCGTCGAGGTCGAACAGAATGGTTCGCAGCATGAGGCTACAACTCCTAAGGTAGTGGTGCAGTGCCCAGATCGCTGAACCTGGGATCGAACACGGTGATCAGACTCGTCGCCTTGAGCCTAGCGACTAGATCCGCCGGTTTCAGCGCATAGGCGCTTCTGAGCAGCCGACCGATCATGCCGCTGACCTCATCGAGGGACGCGCGGCGGGACTCAACCCTATCAGTAACCTGGATGATATGGTAGCCATAGTTGGTCCTGACTATCCCGCTGATCTCACCCGTCTGCAGCGCGAAAGCGGCGTCCTCGAACTCCTCCACCATCTCTCCCTCGGCAAAGAACCCTAGGTCTCCCCCGTTCTGAGCCGTCATGGGATCCATCGACACAGCCGCCGCCACGTCGCCAAAGTCCGCTCCTGCGCTGAGTCTATCCAAAGCCGCCTGCGCATCTGCTTCAGTTTCGACTAGTATGTGACTGGCCTTGACCATCTCAGGGCTCTCGAAATCGGCCGCATGCTCGTTGTAGTAGGCAGCAATCTGTGCATCCGTCACTACGACGTCCTTCGTGGATACTGCAAAAACGAGCAGGCTGATCCTGAGATTCTTCCTCAGATCGTCGGCGGTCATGCCGTACTGTGCAAGAAGACTCTCAAACTCCGGGCCCACCTGCTGGCGAACGGCTTCAAATTCCCGCTCCACTTCTTCATCGGACACCGAAACACCGGCCTCGGTCGCAACCTGCGCAATCAGCATTTCGCTTATGAGCTGATCCAGCACAGGCCTTCCCGCCGCCTCTGCCAGCGCTATGTAGAAATCCTGCCTTGTAATGGGTTGGCCGTTTACAGTGGCAATGGCCGCTTCGGCATCGGTCATTGACTGCTGCGAGGAGCCGAGGGCCACAGACTGAACCTGCGATTCGTCCACCGGGATGTTGTACGTAACTTGCGACCCGTCGCTGAGGGTCACAACAAGGTGCGCCGCAAGAGCCGACCCCGTGAACGCCATGGACAGGGCCAAAGTGCCCAGTAGTATTGTCAACACAGCAAACCCGGTCTTTCGTAGAGTCATCAACATCAATCCTCCACCATCCTTCAGGCCGCCGACGCGAGTTCGACAGACAGCCTTTCCTATTATAGCTCATACGTGCCATAGGCGACACGTGTTCCCGCATACTCCCCAGATGCCCTACTCGGCGCGTCCGATGCGGATGATCAAGGCCGTGAGCACGCCAAGTGAGTCCACCAGCACGTCCTGACGCGACCCAGATCTGAATGCCGCGCTCACTTGAATGTACTCGTCCATGGACGCGACCCCAACGGCCGCGATTGCCGCGGCGAGGCACGCAATCGCCAAAGTCCTGCGGTTGCGAGGAGGGCGAGAGAAAGATAGAAAGGCATTTGCCAAAATCGTGGCGAATAGAGAGTAGCCAAGGAAATGTCCGGACTTGCGTATTGCTACTACCAGCGTGTGGACGTGCCGGCTCGCAAGGCCCGGCAGCAGCTTGCGAACCAGCATACGGGTGAACTCGGCGCCGAATTCAGGGCGATTTGCCGCGACTATCAAAACGACGGGGTACGCCAATGCAAGGAGCCACCACAGGGCGGCCCATGACCCGGAGTATCTATCGGTTTCGCGGTTGTTTGCGTCTCTCAATAGCGAGTCCTCCACGCGAAATGTGTTTGCACAAGGGGCGTATTCAATGAAGAAGACTATCACACTCGTCGGACTGGTTCTACTGTGCACGGCTGCAATGGCAATGCCGGCACAGGCCTCGGCGGCAGACCCTGCATGGCCCCGTCTGGATCGAGCGCAGGTGTCTTTCATCCTAGCAGACGGTGTCAGCGCGGGCCTCGGAGCAGGCCTCTCCGAATACCTGCGGCTTGCCGTCAACCTAGATATCGGGCGCGGGTCGGGGTCTGTCGGCACGTCCCTGCTCCTAGTCTATCCAAGGCAGTTCACAATCCTGACCGGCCTGTATGGAGGGGTTGGCCTCACCTACGAGTTCACCCCCGGCACAACCGGGCTCCACCTAGTCGGTGGGGGCGAGTTCGGCCTGTGGTTCGCCGAGTTCGAATGGCTTATCCCCCCGCGCAACTACGGCAAGCTCAGGTCAGGGCTGCGGCTCGCGTTCTGATCCCTGCGCGGCGCCGCTGCCCGCCCGCTACAGCCTGACTCCGAGGCCTGCCCCAGCACGCCAGTATCTGTGTGTGCTGTCGAGGACATGCCCCTTGTTGAATACTGTGCCGAGTTCCAGTCGCCCAGTGAACAAGACGGGCTCCAGCAGCGTCCTCTCCACTTCCAGCGATAGTCTGGCCGTCTTCTCGACAATGCCGCTGGGAAATTGCCGGTCGTTGCCTTCCGCGGGCGACCATGGATGGCCGATCTCGCCCTCACCGTGACGGACGAGAGCGCCGAGAAGCGATACGACGGTGCCGGCATCGGGCCGAAACTCCGCGGCGACCGCCAGCATGTCGGCATCAGGGCCCAGGCTGTGGCCGATTCCCACTCCGCGGTACACGTAATCGCAGTCGGAGTTTCTGTGCGAGTATACGTAATCGGCAATGGCCACATACTCGAGGAACGCCGAAAGCCGCGAGTCCCAAGCAAATTGCGGAATGCGCACTCCGATGAGCCCGCCCACAAAGTCCGGAACCGTATCCCTGCTAGATAGGGCTCCCTGTGCGTCGTCGATCAGCAACTCTCCGTACGCCTCAAGTTCGGGTCGACGTCCCTGGGCAGGCAGTGTCGCCACGAAGTCGGCCCCGAGGTTGACGTTGATGAGACTATCCTGCGCCCTGTCGCGCTGGCTGACAGCACGCTGAAGCGCGTACAGCGGAAGCCCAGGGAAAGGCCAGCAGAGCAGAGAAGAGGCATCCCCCGACACCACTGCAGTCTCGCTCACCCCCAGGCTCAGCCACGACGTCGGCGAGTACTCCAGCCTGTGCCCGATCAGCCGTCTGCGCTGCTCTGACTCCATCAGGCCAACGAAACGGACGTAGTGGGCGCGGCCCACCGCAAGACGGTAGCCGGCGTGCGGCACGGGGGGTGTACTTCCGGACATGACGAGCGATCCGGTACGTCCAGGCCCCCACTGAGGCAAGCCTGCCCCGGCGAACAGCTCGAGTCGCCCGGGAGCGCCCGCCTTATCAAAAGGCCCGAACGGCTCGACTGCACGCCTTATCAGCAACTGAAGCCCGTCATACTCTACAGAAAGGGCTGGAACGGAATACGGCGAATCACACACTATGGCCAGGACACCACCGCCGGCATGCAGCGACTCTGGGAAAGCATAAGGGGTGGCATGGGCCACTGAGCCGAGAGCCGCCGCAATAGTCACGGACACGGCGAGTATCATCGGCTGCAGCTCGCGCAGCTTGCGCAACCTACGCACTTTACGCACCTCCAAGCAAGAAAGGAGTGGACGGCGATGGATTGGATCCCTGGCCTTAGCCAGCAGGACCGCGAACGCATATGGCAACATCTTGCGAAGCATCCGGCAATACCCGCTCTCAAGCGGGCAGAAGACGTAGATGTCGCCCATCACTACCGGGCAAGGCTCGTGTTCTTCCTTACCGGCACTCTCTACGATCTGCGCGATGTATGTGCGCGCTGCGAGTGCCTGGGAATGCAGGTCTTCTGCCACCTCGACCTAGTGCAGGGCATCGGCAAAGACCCCGCAGGCATCAAGTGGTTAGCCACTGAGATAGGAGTGCGTGGAATCCTCACCACAAGAAGCACTCTGATCCGGGCAGCCAAGAATGAAGGCCTGATGGCCATTCAGCGTCTGTTCATGTTGGATTCCGAATCACTCAAGACCGGCCTCGAGATCATCGCATCGTCGCGCCCTGATGCAGTGGAGATCCTTCCTGCTCTGGTGGTTCCCAGCATGGCGCACCGGCTGCCCATGGACAGGATCCCGCCGTTCATCGCCGGCGGCCTGGTGGAAACGGTCGACGAAATCGAATCGATCATGGCCTCTGGAGCGCTCGGCGTATCCACCAGCAAGAAGGAGCTTTGGGCCTACGAGCGCGCTTGACGGATCATCTCGGCCAACTGCCCCACATCTTCCACGATCAGGTCGGGATGGTCGTCCGGGCCAAGGTCCGACAGGCTTGTCTCACCCGACAGCGTCAGCACCGACAACAGGCTCCATCTGGAGCCAAAACGGACGTCGGTGTACAGCCTGTCGCCGACCATGGCAATCTGTTTACCACGGTATGCTGTGTTCGCCTCAACCAGGTCCAGCATTCCGCGTTCGGGTTTGCCGATGTACTCAGTAGTCACGCCATATGCCGTCATCAGGCAGGCACTTATGGCAGCACAGTCCGGGATGAACTCGCCGCCCTCCAGAGGGCACACCAGATCCGGATTAGTCGATATCATCGGGGTACCTTTCTGCAGATGCCTTCCGGCCGCCCGCAGTTTGCCATAGACCAGCGAGGTGTCGAACCCCACGACTACGCAGTCAACGTGTTCCTCCTCATCGCCGCACACCGTGAGGCCATAAGCCGTCAACTCCTCCGTGAGGCTCTCGGTGCCCACGACGTAAAGCCGCTGGTAACCGCGGCCTCGGAGGGCGATGGCCGCGGCCTGCGATGAGCTGAGCACGCCATCGGCTGTCACCGGCCAGCCCATCCGTGTGAGCTTGGACGCATAGTAGCTTCGCGAACGCGAGGAGTTGTTCGTGAGGAAGAACACATCGATTCCGAGATCCTGTGCCGCCTGGCGCAGGAGCAGCGCGCCCGGTATCAACTGATCGCCCAGATACACGGTACCGTCCAGATCGAGAATCAAGCACTTTACTTGTTCTAGCACTGCTGGTAATCCGACCTTTCCAAGATGAGTCTGTTCTACCTTATTGGAGATTCTACAGACCGAGCAAAAACCTTTCAAGGAATTCGGGTCATCTTGCCGAAATGTGAGCATGGCCACGACATACGGACACACAGATAGACGAAAGGATTGTGGAGAGTGCGTGCTGAAGAATTGAAGAACAGAGCTCGCGCCTTGATCAAACGCTTCCGGGGAGACAAATATGCCTACGGGGATGGGGCGCTCAGCCGGGTTGGCCCCTATGCCGACGAACTGGGCGGTCGTCGCGCGCTGGTCATAGCCAATCGCAGCGCATGGCTCAAGCCCATCGTCAGCCAAGTCATTTTGTCTCTCGATCAGCACGGCATAAAGCTGGCAGGCGATAAGATCGCCCCAGGAAGCAGGCCCAATTCGCTGACGGATGATGTGTACAGGATGTCGCTCTACATGCTGCTTTTCGAGCCGGACTGTATAGTAGCCGTGGGCGGAGGCAGCACCATAGACGCAGCCAAGGCAGCCAATGTAGCTGCCTGCCTCGGTTACGACGACCCAGAGCTGGAAAGCTATTACGGAATGGGCCTTGTAGGCCCGGCGCTTGCGCGCACCGGGGCCAAACTGCTTCCGATGGTGGCTGTGCAGACTGCGTCCGGCTCAGGCGCACACCTCACTAAGTATTCTAATGTTACTGACGCCTGGGTCGGGCAGAAGAAGCTTATAGTGGATGAGATCATAACCCCTGACCGGGCAGTATTCGACTACTCGGCGACTCGAAGTGCGCCGACCGATGTAACGCTCGATGGGGCATTCGATGGGCTCGCGCACTGCCTCGAGGTGTACTTCGGCGCAAAGGGCGCGAACCTTGGCCTGCTGCAGGAGATAGCGGAGGTTGGAATCGAACTGCTTGTGTCCAGCATCCCTCGGGTGATGGCCGATCCCGACGCGCACGAACACCGAGAGGCGTTGGGCCTTGCCACCGACCTCGGGGCTTACGCTATCATGGTCGGAGGGACCAACGGGCCCCATCTGAACAGCTTCTCGCTGGTCGACCTCACATCGCATGGTCGCGCCTGTGCAATAATGAACCCCTATTACGCCGTATTCTTCGCGCCGGCGATCGAGGGCAAGCTCCGTCTTGTGGGCGACATATTCCGGCGCCACGGATTCATTGCCCAAGACCTCGATGCGCTGTCAGGACGCGAATTGGGGATGGCGGTCGCAGAAGGCATGACCAACCTGAGCCGGAAGATCGGCTTCCCGACCAGGCTCTCAGAACTCCCGGGTTTTGCTGATGAGCACATCTCGCGTGCACTCGGCGCTGCCAAGAATCCGCAACTGGAGTCGAAGCTGCAGAACATGCCGGTGCCTCTAGCGGCATCGCAGGTGGATAGGTACATGGGACCTATCCTTGAGGCCGCCAAGTCCGGCGATTTCAACCTGATCGAGAACATGTGATCCTGGCTCCTTAAGGGGGCGGCCTGAAGTGGACATACGCCAGCTTGCTATATTCGTGAGCATCGCAAACCACGGCACGTTCACCGCGGCTGGGAAGGCGCTGTACATATCCCAGCCGACGGTGAGCGTGCAGATGGCTGCCCTCGAGAGGGAACTGGGCGTCACCTTGTTCGAACGCCAAAGCCGCGGAATCGCGCTGACGCCGGCCGGTAAGATACTGAAGCGCTATGCGGAGGATATCCTTATGCTCAAAGACCAGGCCGTCGCGGCGATGGGCCGGTACAAGCATGACGTTTCCGGTAGGCTCCGCGTGGTCGCCAGCACTGTGCCTGCCGACTACATCCTCCCGAGGGTAGTGTCGCGCTTCCTGCATGCCTATCCTGGGGTCTTCGTTGAGCTCGCGCGGGCCGATTCAGCCACAGTGTGGGACGCGGTCAGGAACTACGAAGCAGAGCTCGGGGTGGCAGGAAGCTCGCGTGAGGATGAGTCATTGGAGCACGTCACCGTAGCCCGCGATGAACTCGTACTGATCGTCCCGTCAACCGGCGAATACTCGCACTGGGAAGACCCCGTGCCTCTCGCAGAGGTCCTTCGAGCGCCCATGCTGTGCCGCGAGCCCGGCTCAGGAACACAGAAGACCTTCAACGATGCACTGAAAACCCTGGGCGTGGACCCAGAGCGCGTCTCCGTCAGGGCGCAGCTCGACTCGGTCGAAGCCATAAAAAGCGCAGTCGCGAATGGGGGCGGCGTAGCCGTGGTATCCGGCCTCTCGATGCAGGGAGACCCTGCCGCCCAGTCCATCCGCATACTACATATTGAAGGTTTGAGCCTCGTTCGGTGTTTCTACCTGGTCACCCATGCGAAGCGTGTCCTATCGCCCGCAGCTCAGGCATTCCGAGATTTCACAATATCATCGCTTACCTGCTGACGTGCCTTGAGGCCTCAGCGCGCCCGCTTGCCGCGATCCAGCCGACTTCGCACTGCGCCCGCGGCAAACGAGAGTTCTTCGCTTCTGAGCACGGCAGCCATGCCGAAGTATACCACTGCACCCACGCCCACAGAGGCAGCCAACCGCAGAGCCTGGGCCATTGTGCCGGACTGAGGAAGACGCGCAGAGAACCACGGATCGAATGCCGACACTGCCGCCCACATTACGGCCGCCGCCACTACCGACTTGGCAAGCGATGCGGCCAGGCCATACCCCCCGCCCCGCGAAGGCCCTGAGGCATCGTTGGCCGTAGAGCCCAGAGCTTGGCCCTGCCTTTGGGCCACGGCCGCCCTGCGCCTCAAGATCGCCTGTAGGATCATGAACGAAGCTATGGGTTGGCAGGAAGCCGCAAGCGAAAGCCCGGCATGCTGCATACTTCCCACAAGCGCCAGGCTGAGCGCGACGTTGACTCCTACGGCGCCTACGTTCACGAACACCGGAGTGAGCGTGTCGTGCGTAGCGTAGAAGGCCTTGGACGTGAGGTCTGCAAGGCCCGTAAAGGGTATTCCGATGGCTGCGTACACCAACGCAACGCTAGTCGCAGCAGTGGCCTCAGGCGTGAAGACGCCTCGCTCAAACGCCAACCTCACTACAGGTGCAGCTAGGATCATCAGCCCTGCCGCCATGGGCAGCAGTATGAAGAAGACGATTCCGATCGAACGCCTGAAGGTTCTTGAGAATTCGGACCTGTCCACAGAATACAGGCGGGCAAGCGTTGGGTAGAGGACGGTTATCAAAGCGGTCCCGAACACGCCCACCGGCAGCGCCACCAGACGCTGCGAGTAGTTGAGATACGTAATCGAGCCCTCAGGCAGGCGCGATGCTAAGGCCCGAATCACGAGGCTGCCTGCTTGCGAAGCTGCCGTACCCACTATGATCGGCCCGATCAGACGGCCCACTTGGCGCAACCCCCTGTCGTGCCAATCGAGCGCAAACCGGTGCCTGTAGCCGCATGCGCGCAGCGCCGGCCACTGCACGGCCAGCATGCTGAAGGAGCCCAGGACAGTGCCGACTGCCACTGCCTGGATGCCATATCGGGGGCCGAAGATCATTATCGAAGCGATGATGATGACGTTCTGCACGACTCCGGTCACGGCCGGCACCGCAAACCTGCCCACAGCGTGTAGAACACCTGTTACACAGTGTGCCAGCACTGTGAGCACCGAAATCGGGAACAGGATAGTAGTGAGTTCAACGGTCAGTGCAAATGCCTCGCCCGAGAACCCGGGCGCCACCAGCTGCACTACCGGGCGCGCGAGCACCATGCCGGCTACCATGACCACGCCTGAGACGATGAGACACGCGTTGATGATCGCGCTTACCGAAGCGAATGCCGCGTCCCGACCGCGCCGCCGCTCAAGGTCGGCGAAGACCGGCACCAGCGTAGTGGTGACAGCGGGCCCCACCCCCAGCAGCATCAACGTCGGGATAATCATGGCCACTAGGTACGCATCTGTTGCGTAGCTCGCCCCGAATTGGGCGGCGAACGATGTCTCCCGCAAGAAGCCGAGGATCTTGCTGATAACCGTGCCCAACGCGACTATGCCTGCGAACCTGGCGAGACTGCCATTGGACTTATCTGCCACAGCCTACACTTCTCCATTCGAGCCGGGCCCAATCACATGCCGTCACCCGACCGCCACCCGGCAAGCACCAGTTTACCACAGCTAGGCGGCGAGTTCGATCAAAAGCTCTGCACCAGCTCGTCCACGATACGACCCACATAGTCGGTTGCTCGCCGTACAGTGGCCTCGTCTTCCAAATCCACTCCAGCCATCTTCGCCAGGTCCAGCGGTTTCTTCGTGCTGCCGGCCTTTAGGACCCGGACCCACTGCTCGGCCGCAGCTTGACTGTCCTTGCCCAGATTCTCAGCTACCACCGTGGCCGTTACCAGCCCAGCGGAGTACGTGTAGGAGTAAAGGCCCATATAGTAGTGGGGTTGCCGCATCCATGTGAGGCGGGCGCCCTCATCGATTTCCACAACCCCGCCCCAGTACTCCTGCAGAATCTCCCCCTTGAGCTGCGACAGAAGTGCGGCGGTCACAGGGTTGCCCTCCTCAGCAAGGGCGTATAACCGGTTCACAAGTTCGGCCTCGAGCATGTGCCGGACGAAGTTATGGTAGTAGGTGGCCAGCATCTGCATGAGCACCCAACGTCGCATCTGCCCGTCGCACTGCTGCCCCAGGATGTAGCGCGCTAGAAGCAGTTCGTTGAATGTGGAAGGCGCCTCGACGAATACCCTCGATATGTCGGTATTGACAAGCCGCTGGTTGCGCGAGGAGAATACCATATGCACCGCGTGGCCCAACTCGTGCGCGATAGTGAACACAGATCGCATATTGCCGCCCCAGGTAGTGAGGATGTATGGATGGACATCATACACAGGCGCGCAGAAGGCGCCTGTTGACTTGCCGATGTTGTCGGCCCTGTCGATCCATCTCCCCTGAAGGGCGTCCCGCACTATCTGGGCGTACTCCGCGCCCATGATCTCGACAGCGTCCAGTATAAGCCGTGACCCTTCTTCATACGTGATGTCCGAGCGAAAGCCCGGGTCTAGCGGGGCCTCGATATCGCAGTACATTACCTGATCCAGGCCCAAGACCTTCTTGCGCAACTCCACGTAGCGACGCATGTGCGGGGCCAGCCCATCCTGGATTGTGCTCAGCAGATTGCGATAGAACTCTTCCGAGACCTCCTGCTCGTGCAAGAACATGTGAGTGGCCGACGTGAACCTCCTGATTCTCGCCATGGCCACGTTCTTCTTGACCTCTGCCCCAAAAGTGCCGCCGAAAGTGTTCCGATAACGCTTCAGCCCGTCGGAGAACGACAGATACGCACTGCGGCGAAGACTAGCCTCAGGCGAGAGCTCCAGAGTCTCCTCATATGTGGCGAACGACACTGGAGTCTCCTGCCCCTTCGAATCGCGCACCGACTCAAAGGTCATGTCGCCGCTCTTGCCAAGCTGATAGATGGTATTCGGCGCACTGAACACCTCACCCAGAGCCGCCAGGGCTGCCTCAGTCTCGTGAGACAGCACGTAAGGCTTGTTCGACAGGATCTGCTCCAAACGCCGCCCAAACGGAGCGAGGCGCGGTTCCTCCTGCAGATACCTCTCCACTGTGCCATCAGGGAGCGCCAATATCTCCGGCTGCAGGAAGGCAATCGCCGCCCCAATCTGTGCCTGGGCCGACGACACGCGCCCCATCATTCCTTGGTTGATAGGACTGGACCCATCTTCGGAGAAACGAAGATAGGCATACGTGCCCACTCGGAGCATCCGCATCATGAGCTGTTCCGTAGCCTCAAGGCATCCGAGAAGTGTTACTGCCCCTTCTGCAAGCCGTCCGCGAAATACAGCCACCGAAGCGATGTCGGCCAACGTAGCATCGAGCTCGCTCTGCCAGCTCTCGGCGGTTGGGAATAAGTCTTCCAGTCTCCATGTCTCATGCGTGGGCGCTTCTGCGCGCGACAGCCTCTGCGTCATACTACCGTCCCCTTTCCTGTGGTAGTCTGTTCATCACTGCCGTCGCTTTTCCTCCATGCCTTCGCCTATCAGTTCATACCGACCGTCCCCGCGGAGCAGGAAGATTGCCTCATAGTCCACACTGCCGCCCTCCAACTCGGAAGCGACGTCCCAACCGTTCACCATATCGTCAGCCTGTACCTCCACAGCCAGCCCACAGCTTGAACTGATCTGCCTCGGAACCGGCATCACTTGAATGCGGCGTCCGGGCTTTCGCATCACGCTTTCGCACTTAAACGCATGGTGAACATTGGGGAAGGAGATCAGGAAGACTGGCCTGGGCCCAGGACCAGCATCATGATCGTCCATACTACCTCAGCCCCTTTGCATAGATGCGGACAATGCAGCAGTCATCGCCCTCTTCGCCAACCTCTACTTGTACGTCGAAACCTCTGTGGCGGGCAAACCGCGACACGTTCTCCATGGCTGTGTGGTTATCTACGAGAACCTCCAGGACCTCCGAAAGCCCCGATTCCTCAGGTATTGTGGCCTCGAGAGCTCTCTTGGTCATCACTACAGGCTGTGGGCACGAAAGCCCGCGCGCGTCTACACGATAGGCCATGATCTCACGCCTCCTTGGCAGTTCGCTTCTGATTCGGTCGCCTGGACGCGTCTATTCCCATGTACCCGATTACGGCCATCACCACGAGAGCTACAATGGTAGCGGTTTTGCCGTTGGCAGTGGGGCCAGCAGCTGACGACGCGATGCCCCAGTTGTGTGCGAACGCGGCGCCGACAAGCATGCCGAGGAATGCCATGACTCCGTCTGTATCGCCTTCCCCTGCCAGGATGCACTGGCGCAGCGGGCATCCGCCGAGGAGCGCAGCGCCCAGCCCAACTGTCGCCATGCTGAGAAAGTTCCACATCCAGTCGGTGTGAGCCACAGGCTGCCCCTCAAACCCCAGCTTGAACCGGCCGGAGATCAAGTTGAGGGCAAGCGAGACCACGAAGATAGCCGCAAACCCACTGAACAGATGGGGATCGCGGATGAGGATCAGATCACGTATTCCACCCGCGAGGCACAGCCGCGAACGCTGAGCAAGAGCGCCGACTACCAGGCCGGCAACCAGCGCCCAGAGCACAGGAGCGTGCGCCGAGCCCGGGCCCTTGGAACTTGCGAAGATGAACGCCGGCATGGCGATCACCAGAATGAGCAGAAACGCACTGAGTATGGGGAGCACCAAGGCGTTGCCAATGCTCACGCGCGAACTCCTGCCCAGCGTGAAACCGCGCCGCAGCAAGATGGCGCCAACCCATATGCCGGCAGCGAATCCGACTATGCCGAACACGGCGTTGAGATCTCCGCCCGCAAGGCGCAGGATCATCCTGAGAGGACAGCCCAAGAAGACCAACGCTCCTATGATCACGAAGAATCCCAGGACGAATCGGAGCACCGGCGAAGACCCGCCCCGCGCCCGGAACTCGCCTGTTGCCACAGCAGCCAGCATGGAACCGAGAATGAAGCCTGGTATCTCCGGGCGAAGGTACTGGACTACCTCTGCCCTATGCAGCCCAAGCCCGCCCGCAATATCACGGATGAAACATGCAACACATATTCCCATGTTCGCCGGGTTTCCCGCCACAGCCAGAGCCACGCTGAGAGCCCCTACGACGGCGCCGGATATCAGCACCACTCTACGCTGATTCATTGTCTGATCAACCCTCTCCAGATACTTCCTCATTCATGCGCATTTTCACAATGCCTGTACCGTCAAGTATAGGCCGAGGCGGCAGACCACGGCAAATAGCATATGTTAATGGAATGCATGTCAGCCATGATGCCTGCCTATGCGTAGTTGACACCCGGCGCTGCCAGGGCGATACTAGGCTGCGGGAGGCGAGCATTCCTTGGATATCGCTGGCGGCGCTAGACGCATCTATCTCGACAACGCGGCAACCTCCTATCCTAAACCCGCCAAAGTACGGGATTCGATGGCTTGCTACATGAACGACATCGGCGCCAGCCCAGGCAGGGGAGGCTACGAAAGCAGCCTTGAGGCCGGCCGGCTTGTATTCCAAGCACGTGAGGCCGCGGCGCAGCTTTTCCATGCGTCAGGCGCCGAGCAAGTCGTATTCACCCCTAACGTCACCTATGCGCTGAACTTCGCCATACACGGCCTGCTCCGCCGCGGCGACCACGTGGTGACGACAAGCATGGAGCACAACTCAGTGATGCGTCCCCTGAGGTCAGCCGAAGAAGGAATGGGAGCCGAGGTCACGGTGGTCAAGTGCGATGCGCAGGGCAGGCTGGATCCTCCCGATATGCGTCGCGCGCTCAGGCCCAACACCCAGATGATAGTGATGACTCACGCCTCCAATGTGTGTGGTACCGTGATGCCCATCGCCGAAGTTGCCGGCATAGCGCGCGAAGCCGGAGTGTTCATGGTAGTGGATACGGCGCAGACTGCGGGGGTCATCGACATTGACGTTGGGGCGCTGGCCGTAGATGTGTTGGCATTCACCGGGCACAAGGGGCTCTACGGGCCGCCGGGAACGGGCGGGATGGTGCTGAGCCAGCGCGCAGCGACAGAGATGAAAGCCCTTGTCCAGGGCGGGACGGGAAGTCGATCTGATGAGGAGTTCCAGCCCGGGTTCCTGCCCGACAAGTTCGAGCCCGGTACTCCTAACACGATAGGGATAGCGGGGCTTGGCGCCGGAATCGGATTCGTGCTCGAAAACGGGGCTAGTCACATAGGCATGCACGAACTGCAGCTTGCAGACGAGTTCGCGCAGATGGCCCGGGACATACCAGGGATACGAGTATTCGGCACATGGGAGACGGGGTCCGGCGCAGATGTGTGCGACCGCCACCGCGTGGCTACCGTATCGGTGGGATTCGCATCTGCACAGGCTGACCCAGCACGAGCGGCCTTCATCCTCGACAGGGACTTCGGCATCATGGTCAGGTCAGGGCTCCATTGCGCCCCGACGGCTCACCGGACGCTCGGAACCTTCCCCGCCGGCACGCTCCGCTTCAGCTTCGGCTGGTTCAACACCACAAGTGACGCGCGCGATGCCGCCGCAGCCCTAGCCCAGATTGCGGGCGGATATCAGCTGCAGAAGTAGTCGCAGTACGCGTTGATCTGGTGCGTCCAGTCGCCCCCGACAACCATGTGGTGATTGCCGAGCGGCCGGCTGAGCAGTGCGCGCGCATCCTCCGGGCGGTCGAACTTCACGGCTAGCTGAGTGCGACATAGGTCGTCGCGCCCACCGCACCCTATCAGCTGACCGCGCACCGCATACACATCCCGTAGTTCTTTCCCGCCGATGCGAACAACAGTGACAGGGCCCGGTTCCAGCTCGCCTGCGATACCTACACCCAGGTTCGATTCATAATGGGATCTCAGCGAGTATCTCGCACACATCTTCGTAGGTATCGTGCAGTGGGCGAACACCGCAGTACCAGTCCGCAGATCGATTGACGAGGGGTTAGCCAGAAAACTGGGTTGAGATGTTAGGTACGACATGAACAGCATCGTAAGGCATGACGGAATATCGGCTTCGCACGTCGCCGGCACTCCTTCGTCGTTCAGGCGCGCAAGCGCATAGCATGCGGTGTTCGCAAGCGGCGTGAGCAGGAAAAAGCAATTCACAGCTACAGCATCCAGATGGTATTCCTGCACTATGCGCCTGAGCCCCAGGTATATCCTGGCCGATCCCAGCATGGCATTGACATCGGGCTCGATGACCCGTTCCGCCGCTGCCTGCATCTGAGACGCTATCTCCTGCGTGGCGCCGGCATCGGCTTCACGTGAGTAGCGCACCAGTTCGCCCAGAGGCAGATGGACTAGTTGAGGCCCCCACACTTCCCTCACAGCGCGTTCGAGAGCCCAGGGTGCCATGACTTCGATATCCCGCGATCCGAGCGATCCAATTACCGCCCTGCGCAATGACGTATGCGTCTTCGCGAGAGTAACGGCGAGCGAAATCTCCTCGCGCCAGCCACGAGTGCCCTGCACTATGATGCCTGAGTGCCCCACAGATCTGCCGAGTGCGAGTATCTCCATGGCAGCCGCCAGAGCATTGTCGCCGGGGTGAGCGAGTATCGCAAAAGGGCCGTTCCAGCGAGAGATGACCGACAGTCCCAGTTGCTCAGTGCCGCCACTCAGAACCAAGAGCAGCAGAGCATCGGACCCCGCGAGTTCCATGGCCGACACTCGCGAATCGTACCACTGAAACTGAATCCCGCGGCCGGCGCCGAGCACTGCAAGTTCGGCTCTGTAATGCTCGGCCCTGGCAGTCACCTCGCGTAGATCGCGCCACGAGGATGCAACCTCTACCACACTCACGCGCATCAGACCATATCCCCCCTGAACGCTTGTGTACCGGTTATTACATTCGATAAACTCGCCGAGAAATCCTACAGTGTAGGGTCGATATGAGCAAAAATGTGCACACATCCCTTCGCGTGTTACGCAGCGCAGGCAGGAGATGTGCGGCCTGCAGTTGATGAAAGTGCTGACGTGACGCCAGACCTATCATCGACATCCTCTACTCCGCATCGAGTTCGTGTGCCAGGATCTCTTTGACCTTGAGCTCAAGTTCATCGAGATCCAGCCCGGCTTCGTCCTTGATGCTCTTGCGCAGCATGGGACCGACTTGCCCGATGTCGTCTAGGAGATCCTGTATGAGCTCAAGCGCTGCAGTGGCCTCCAGCACCTCGGTTGGAGTCCGGACCATGCTCGCCAGGATGGAGTTCTCTGTCCGCGACGCCACTAGAGGGCTGGGCAGTTGCTCTACATAGACCTTGGTGCGACGGCCGGGTCCCCGATCGTCTTCTATAGGAACCAGGGCTATGATCCTGTCCGCCCTAACGTACTTGCCGTATCCCAGAGGAACAACGGCGTCCTCCCTCACTTCCATCAGACTTCACGTCCTCTCGACTGCATTGGCTTCTTTGGTTATCTTGTCCAGGATGGAGCGGCCGAATCATCCGAGCCAAGCCCCGGCGCGCAGCGGCTAGCGGGCAGTAGGAAGCAGGTGGGAGGCGGAAGGCGAGAGGTGGAAGGCGGGAGGCGGCACGTGTTGAAGGGCCGTCCAACCTACAATGCCAGGAATGGCACGGCCCCTCGTGTATCCAATCCGAACATGCCTCGCCGTCTCGCATCCTTCTTCTGTGACACACCCCGCAGCGCTAATCCGAACCGGTTAGCGCGTTCTCCACTGCCTTCAGATAGGCCTTGGCGGTGATAGTCGCTCCGCTGACGACGTCCACCTGGAGAGACTGAGCTTCGATGACTAACTCAACAGTCTTCCGCCTCACCTCGGGCTGAGGGAAGAGGACATCCTTGACAACGTCGATGCCTGTAACCCTACCTGAGTCCACCGTGACCCGGACCCTATTCGACCAGCGTCCGCTCTTGTACTGCCCGTTGTACTCGCCATCTGTGAGCTTCGAGAAGTCTACGCTGCCTATTGGGAGGGTCTCACCGGCCCTCCGCCCGACCATGCCGAATGCAATCACGCCGGCAATCAGAACAGCCAACCCAACAAGGATCCACACGATGACCTTCAGCATCTGAACCCTTCCTCCGTTCATCAGTTAACGTCCGCGGTCGCTCCGTCGGCCGTCGCCTCCGGCGCCGCAGCATTGGCCTTTCCTTTTCCCTGGGCGCTGCCGAGCTTGATCCAGAGCAGCGGCGCCAGTACCAGGCTGGACAGCAGAGGCACCACAAACGGCGCCCTGGGTCCGAGCGTTCTCCATATCAGCCCGCCGATATACGGCGCAGGCAGGGATATCAGCCCCAGGCTGGTAGAGAAGAGCCCGTACGCCGTGCCGCGCATCTTCTCCGGTACCGCCTTGGATATCAAGGAGTTGTAGGCAGGGCTCATAAGCGACGCGCCAATCCCGTAGAGCACCCATACGACAGTGAACTGCGCATATCTCTTGCCGAGCAGCATCAGCACGTACCCGGCTGAGAAGAACAAGTGCCCTATCGCAATGCCTGCCCGCTCACCTGCCTTGTCGGCGAACCATCCTCCTAGGGGCAGCATGACCATCATGGTCACATTCAGAATCGACAGGAGCGAACCGATCTGCAGGTTGCTGAGGCCGATTATGTTGCTGTAATATAGAGGCTCAAGTCGCCCTCCCAGAGTAAACGCGATATCCGATACGCCGTCTGAGATGAACAGCCAGGTAATCACGCCGCCGGCCAAAACGAGCGAGATCATGGCATTCATACTCTGGGCGAACTTCCGAAGCGTGGGGCGCTCGGGCGCCGCAGCGGGGGTCGACCCCGCTCTGCTCGAAGCCCCTCGCCTGTCGTTTGCCGCCATGGCAAACCGGATCACCACTGCACCCGTGTAGAGTAGTGCCGATACAGCAAACATCTGGCGATACCCGAATCTTTCGGATATCAGCCCCCCAAGGCTAGGACCTATCACGCCGACCACAGTGTAAATGGAATCCACCGTGGCAAACGTGCGCGCACGCATCTCCTCTGATGACTGCTCGGCAACGTACGCTTGGAAGCTGGGCGATACAAAGCAACTTGCTATTCCCGCAATGCTCTGCGCCACGATCATGAATTGCCAGCTTGGAGCCCAAACATACATTATGTATCCGATGAGGCCGGCTATGCTGCCAATGGCTATGGCCTGGAGCCGGCCAATCGAGTCCGAGATGAACCCGCCCAGTATCTGAAATGTCAGCGGCATGATGGAGGCAATAGTGAAGAACAGCCCTACCTGCTGCACACTTGCCCCAAGCGACTGAACGTATAGCGGCATCATCTGCTGGTTCATCTGGTGCCCGATGTTGGCAAGGATCATCGCTCCCAAAAACACCATCAATGCTCGGGTAATGATCTGGGGTTTCTTCTTCTGCGCCATACCGGCGAGCGGCGAACTGTCGCTCCGGATTGACATGAGAATACCCTCCGTCTGAACTATCGTGTACATGGCAAGTATACTGCAAGCGCCTTCGGCGCGCACAGGCCATGTGGTCAGTTCTATCTACTGGCTTACTGGGCAGTATGGGCAGCGTACGCTCGTGCGGGCGGAGGCCGGAAGGAGGGGGCGCGGACGGAGGGCAGTCCAAGGGCTGACGGAGTGCAAAAGGAGGGCGGCTTGCCGGGATTTCCCGGTGTCCAACAGGCAATTACAGGTTTTTGCATGGAAAAGCTCCGATTGTGGATATTTTCTGCCGCAGTTCGGCAGAAAATTTCCCTTTTGTCCAATTCTGAAGGCCAGTCATCGTGCCGGCTGCGAGCATGGCTGCAATGTCCAGGTTATATTTGTATTTCTTTGTGTAGTATACCCCATAAATCCCTTATGTTCCCGCACTTACATGTTGTACCCATCACACCCTGGGTGTTTTCTGCTGCTTACTGACGATAATTGGGTATTAGCGACCCTCTGCGGAAATTCTTCGCACTCAGGCTGCAGAAAATCTCCGAAAACCGCCCCGGTATGTGCAAAAACCTGTTAACGGTAGCCGAATTACATAATCTGGCCCGCGCTACAGCCCTGCCATCCCGGCCCGGAGATCCGGCTCAGCTGCGCTCGGTTCTGCTAGGTTCTGCTCGTCTCTGTTGAGTTCTGCTCTATTCCGCCGAAATGCTATCTCTCGTTTTGGTGCCGCATTGCCCGCGTTGGGCCGGCCGAACGACGGTCAATGCATGAATGGCACGTGAACGCCAGTCTGGCTATAGTCCGGAGTGTAGTCCGGGGTCTTGTCGACGGTGACTATCTTCTGCTCCTGTATGGACCTAAGGATATCCCTCACAGTCTTCAGGTCGCCGTATTCCATCTCCGGAGGCACGCTGATGGGTTCCCTGCCGGCCATGGCATTAGCCAGGTTGAGCAGTTCGTTGTAGTAGCCTTTCTGCGGCTCAAAAGGAATGCCCTCAATGCGCCCATCGTTGTGCGCAATGTGTATCACCCCTGCGTCCCTGCTCTCCAGGTAGATCATGCCCGAGGTGCCGAAAACCCGGAAACCGACCGCAGGGCGCTGTGCCTCTTTGCCCGCGCAGAAGAAGCTGAACTGACCCACGACACCGCTGCTAAATAGCATGTTGGCGACGATCGCGCTGTAGGGCGAGAACTCCTCGTCCTGCGGATGGCCGAAGGCTTGCAGCCTATCGATAGCGCCAAAGATGTGACGAATGGCGGCGAGGTCGTGCACAGCGCTATCGGTAATGGCTCCGCCCGGGTACTCCGGATACTGCCGCCAGTCGCGAGCGGGAAACGCGTCCTTCCACATCTCCTGGGGAAAATCCATCACGCGGTTGTATAGGAAGTACACCACATCGCCCACTCGCCTATCGGAGACGAGTTGCCTGACTATGTTGGTCTCCTCGTTGTAGCGGTAGTTCTCGGCTATCAAGATGGGTATTTGGTAGCGTTGCGCAAGTTCGCGCGCTGAGAGGGCCTCCTTGAATGACCCTGCCAGGGGTTTTTCACAGATGATCGCTTTCCGCTTGCCCGACAGCCGCCGGGCTACGGCTTCCGTAACAGCGTAGTTAAGCTCTATTGGCACCATAATATCGTACACGTCCACGTCATCGCGGGCGGCGATGGCCTCCCAGTCGGTATGGAGATCCCCGGGAGAAAGGCCGAGACGACCTTGCCACTTGCTCAGCTTGTCCTGGTCAGGATCACACACTGCCACGATCTCATACGTATCCGTAAGCTTCATGTAGGCCGGGTAGTGCAGGCGTTCAAAAGCCATGCCCGCCCCGATTACGCCCACCCTCAACTTGGGCACAAAGACCACTCCCTTGCAGCCAGTGCTGGATCAATCGCCCTAGATCAGCTCCGCTCAACTAGTCTCCCGCAGTGTGCAAGGGATATTCGGATTTTGTCGGCCCATATACGACAGAGACGGCTGGGCACCGGGCGCACTCAAGACACCGTATGCACGCGTCCGAGTTCGGGTCTTCATAGATCGCAATATCAACGGGGCAAATGCGCTTGCACGCGTTGCACCTGCTGCATGCGGACTGGTCTACTCGCATGCGCATCAAGCTTACCTTATTAAACGGCGAGTACACAGCTCCCAGTGGGCACAAGAAACGACAGAACGGCCTCTTCACGAAGAGCGCGGCCAGAACCAACGCCGCGAGAAGCCCGATCTTGATCCAGTAAAGCGGGCCGATCATGTGCCGAAGCGACGGCCTCAGTATCACCTGTGGTATCCCAGCTCCCAGCGTGCCCGCGGGGCATAGCTTGCAGAAAATGGGCGCCCCCGCGGCAAACGCCCCGATGATGGCCAGTCCCACCAGCGCAACGTAGCGCGTCCACCCCCACCGGTTGCTGCGAAGCACTTTGCGTTGCGGCCCAAGCCCTGCCAGTAGGTCCTGAAACAGCCCAAACGGACACGCCCATCCGCACACAGCCCGTCCAAACACGGCTCCAACAGTGATGAAGAAACCTGCGATGGCAAAGGGGAATCTCCGAAGGGACAGGAAATTCTGAAGCGAACCCATTGGACATGCAAACGACGCCAGCGGGCATGCATAGCAGTTGAGCCCGGGATACGGGCAGAACTTCAGGGCCGGCAGGCCGGAATTGGCGGCGGCCGCCGCGATGACTTGGATTGTAGTGCGTCGCCTCGATCTCTTGCCTCGTATCGTCATTCCTCACACTCGTTATCCGCGCCTCGGGCGGCAGCGGTCGAATTTCGACTCTACTGGATGCCTATACAAGATAGACAGATCAGCCGGGCATTGGCCAGAATAGTCTGAAAGTCGCCGCACGCGACACCCACTACCATCAGCGCAATCCCCGCGATCACGAGCACAGCATATGGCCCTTGCCCCGGCCCTGGCTTCGGCCCCCGCCTCGGCTTTGACCTTGCCGGCATGATCCGCGCCACGGCCCTCACTTCTCCCCCGCAACCGTCTTCACTATGCTCTCAAGACGGCTCTCCCACCCCGGACTCAGCCCAACCATGACGTCCCGCACAGTACCCTTGCGATCGATAACAATCACGGTAGGCGTAGCGTAGATGCCGTAGGCATTGGCAACAGCTCCCCTGTCAGTAGTCTGGATGTAGGCGTAGCCTCTGCTGTCGGAGTATTTCTTGATTGCCGCCGAGCTGTCCCCAAGGTTGACCCCCACGACGCGCACTCCGTGGAAGCCATACTTTTTGTGGATATCCTGCAGCACAGGAGCGACGGAGTGACACGGCGGACAGCTGATGGTCCAGAAGTCGAGCACATATACGTAGCGAGGCTGGTCCCGAAGCGCAATCTGCTTACCATCGATGGTCTTCAGCGTGAAATCCGGCGCAACAGCTCCAACCAGTTGCTCAGCGCTTCTGGCCGCGGCCCCACGCTTGGCCCCCAGCGGCAGCGCCCATACGAGCAGTGCCACCACGGCCAGCCCTGCCATAATAAGCGCCACCCGCCTCAGTGGGTGCACGTCGCTTGTGCCTCTGTTCATTAACACGATCCTCCAATTCCGCCATCTGCGCTTGACCCAGCCCGGCGGTTCTGTCAACTGCGTGACCTACCTATTCGTCTTGCGATCCTTTCTGTCCTCCCTCCAAACTGATAGTGAACAAGAGAACTATCAGCCTGCGGCGCCAATCACCGCATAGCAAGGAAAACCCATCAACAAGCGTGAACACGGCTGGCTAGTCCTGATCCGACGCTTCCTCCCCCAGCCTGATACAGACGGTGACCGGGTTGTGGTCGCTGTTTTCGAAACCGAGGTCATGCCCGTGCACACTCACAACCTCCACGCCTGGCGATATCAGGAATCCGTCTATGTTGACTTCAACGTTCTCGCCGCGGACATAAGGCCTATCCAACGTACGGCAGGACGGCACCGTCTCGTCCACTGCCCATCTGAATCCGTCGATGGCGAAATCATCGGGCAGGACCTGCAGCCAGAACGGCCACGAATCGCCGTACTCGGACCTTTTGGCCTCCGGGTCCGAAGAGAGCAAATGGTTCCAATCGCCGCCTATCACAACATAGTTGCCCGACTTCAGCTCGCGCGCTGCGTACTCCTGGAGAAAAGCCAATTGCTGTGCCCTTATGAATCCGCCCTTGTCGAACGCCGACAAGTGCACATTGGCAAGCACCAGTTGTCTGCCGTCGTCTGTGGGTAGCCTGCTCTCCATCATGCAGCGATCCAGCTCGAAAAGACGCACGGGCCAGGCGTACTGGCCCGGAAGCGAGTACCTCTGAGCGCTGTCAACGCGGTACCTCGAAAGCGTGGCGATGCCTGAGTAGACGTTTCCGTGCGGGTCGGCAAGTGGAACCGGAACCCATGCCACTTTGTAGTTCGCAGCAAAGCTGCTGCTGTAGCCTGCTAGATCCGAGCAGAAGCGCTGGTACTGATCAGTGCCGTAACTGCGGCGCGATTTGCGATCGATTTCCTGAAGGAGGTAGATGTCGGACTTCTGCCCCACAAGGAAAGACGAAATCCGGTCGATATTGGTGTTGGTCTGTTCACGGCTGACCGCCCTCGACATGGTCCCGCCGTCCATGAAGAAGTCGGCACGCTCATCCAGACCGCAATACCCGGTGTTGAAGGATGTTATCGAGATGTCCCGGCCGGCAGGAATGATCTCCTCCTGTGTACTATCTACTGAGACCTGGATGACGTCCCGAGGACGGTAATCGATGATCGAAACATAGCCCAAGAACCCGGCAAACCCCGCAATCAGGACGATCACTGTGACCAGCAAGGCCATGAGGACTCTGCGCATGAAATCTCCCCTCCCTCTTCAACTGCTGCCCTGATCCATTCGAGTCGCAATCGAATTCGCCACTTCGCGACTGGGTCCTGCAGCACTCGATCGGCGCTCCTTGCGTATCGCCCACGTCGCGCCGACGATGGAGGAACAAGCGCCACCGGAGGAGAAAACCCTCGATGAGAAGCGGCTAACGTCGACGGGAGAGTGCCCGGTTGTTCGGATATGCAAGGCCTCAGAAGCTCGACCTTACACTCAGGCAAAGCCATCACTACACAGCCCACTACTGTGGGCTCTGTTTCGCGCTTGCGCAAGAGTACGGCACGTTGTGGCGTGCGCTCACTAATTTCGAGTCTACCCTGCTAGTTCTGCTCATGTCGGCTCAGGCAGAGGCAGATCCGTCTTTTCGGAAGACTTTCTGCCCCGTATCGGCATTGGGCAAGTTCGCCATTGTCAGCGAGCATGAGGGCTTCATGACGCTAGGCGCTGCGTTCACAGTGTGCATGGCCGAGCTGAAGAGCCTGGACTCAGTGCGCGACGGGTCGCTTCTAGCCCGCCCAGCCAGAGCCATGGGCAGCCGGCAGTTCAGCAGAGCCCGGCAGGTGCTTGCCGAGCGCTCTTTTGACATCGCTCCGCTGCTGCAGGCAGATCACCTTATGGCTCAGCTGGAAGCCGAGGCAGGCGCCGCGCCGGGATGCATCACGTTCGACGAACTCACCGCGCCCACGGCCGACGGGCTCGCGCACGTGTTGGCGTACACTGGCGTTCTGACCGGCCGAAATGAGAGCTGTGCAGGCTTAGCACGCCTGGGCCGGGCCGTGGGGCGCCTGGTCTATCTGGGAGACTGCCTTGAGGACTTGGCGCGCGATGTAAGGCGTGGGGCCTTCAACGGCCTGATTGCCTGCATGATGGCGGATCCGGATTCTACTGAGCTTTCAGGAGGGGCGGCGACCGCCCTATCGTATTTGAACGCCAGGTGCAATGTGGAAGCGCGCAACGCGCTGTCGCAGCTGACGCTGTATCGCTATCGCCCTATCATAGAGAACATCATCCTGCTCGGGCTGGACGCCCGGATAAGGCGCCTGCTTCAGGCGAGAACGAAGAAGGAGTGAGCCTGAGATGCTAATGGAGTCGCTGGTACTTGCTGTGGACGATCGAGAAGCCAAGCAGGTCGTAACCGGCATCGCATCGTCGCCCGAATTCGTTGTGACGGGTGTGAGGTTCGAACAGGGTGTGATCGTTGTCGACACTACCGTACGCGCACCTGTGCCCATTCATCCGTCTTTTCGAGTAGAGGTGGTCGCAGCCCGCGGCACCAGCCTCACAGTGCGCATATCCGGCCCGATGGGGCTGGGAGCAGGCCCTCTTGATGTTCTCATAAACAGGATCGCCCCCCGCTTGCCCCAAGGCGCGAGCTACCTGGGCCGCGGCGTGATCACCATCGACCTGGTTCAGGCGAGCAGAGGAGCGCTGAAGTCGCTGGACATGGCGGGAATAAGCATTCAGCCTGGACAAGCCGTGGTGCGGATATCCAATGCCGATGTGGATCTGTCGGCATTTGCACAGGCTGCCGGCGCCGGGGGGCCAAAGGTCGGCGCTACCGGCGGCGGCGCGTCCGGTCGAGGGTTCTGAGCCCTACTCGGTACGGGACTACGTTGATGAGGTACATCATGACGCCGCAAACGACGCCAACTCCCGGGACAATCGCCCACGCACACCGGCCGGCGAACGCGGTGAGCTCGCCCGATTCCACGCCAAGCCGAGCCCCGAGGCCGCCCAGTGCAGCGTAGTTTGCTGACGCAGTCGCCGACACGTAGTCACGAAGTCCTGCGCCATACAGCGCGGCCAAACCGCAGCCCAGAACTGTGACGGCCACACCATAGACGGCAGACGCCAACACCCACCAGAGCATGGGCGCCATCCGCCGCTTCATCAGGGGAAGGAGCACGGCCATGGGGGCGCCCAGGAAAAGGCAGATCAGCAGCTGTGTTGGCCCAAGCATGATCCCGATGCCGGCGCCGGCCACTGCGCACGCCGCCAACGACCATCGCGCTCCATGCCGCGCGCCCACGATGGCGATGAGGCTGGGCGTCATGTACCTCACATACCCGCCCACACCGGGAAGGCCCATAGACAGCGCCCACACAACTACACAGACGGCTGCGGCAAGAGCCGACTCAGTCAATGGGCGAGCACTCTTCACTGCATCCGCCTCCTAGGCAGTCGATGCTCGATTCGGGACTCCAGAACCACGATTCGAACATCTCGCGTCCTATCGAGTCGAGAGCGTCGCGCGCGCCGCATTCCGGCAGCGCCTGCAGCGCCCACCGGGCTTGGTCGGCATATTCGCGTATTATCCCCTCGAGCCAGACGCCCAGGCACCCTTCCTGAAACAGCTTATGCAGACGCAGGCCGTCGTCTGAACACTCGATCCGATCGATCCCCGCCGCCAGTAGGCCGATCTGGTCGGCGTCTCCGGCAATCTCAAGGCCCAGAACAGGGTATCCCACGCGCCCCAGCAAGAGATCGGTCATTGCCCGCCCCTTGACGCCCCGGTCAAAGCCTGTCAGGTTGTTGATGTCGTTGACGGTCTGGAACACGAACCCCATGCACCGCCCATAGCGTGCCAGGGCATCCACGTGAGCCCGGGGTGCGCCGGCGATGACCGCCCCCATGGCCATCGACTGCTCCATCAGCGAAGCGGTCTTTCCATCGATTACCCTGTCCACGTAGTCGCGTGTCAAAGGGCGCCCCTCAGGCGTTCGAGCTAGCTCCAGCAATTCGCCGCGGCATAGGCCGATATGAGCCCGGGCAAAGCGGAAGTGGACTTGTGCGTGCATCGCGGAAGGCAAGACTGAACGCATCCGCTCAACCACATCGTGGGCCATCGCGACCAGCAAATCACCCAACACTACGGCGCGTTCGGTTCCGAATACCGCATGGAACGACGGTCGACCTCTGCGGAGCATGTCGCCATCGACGAGGTCATCGTGAACCAAAGACGCCTTGTGGAGCAGCTCCATAGCGGACGCAAGCTGAATGAGGTTATCGATGCCCGCGCAGCTACCGCGCCCATCACCGCCGTCGCGCTCGCCCTCCCCGCGAGTACCTGCACTACACGCCAGGTACGCCAGGTACATCAGGCACGGCCTGAACCTCATGCCGCCGCCGACCGCGTAGTCATACATCTCGCGCAGTTCAGCCGGCAGGTTGTGCGCCTCATCTGCCAGCTTCCCGTCGACCCGCCGGGCAACCGGCGCAAGCAGCTGTTCGTAAAGCGCCCGGGTGCGTGCGCCCCGCGCCGTCGCTGCCCCCGTCTCCATTACACTACCTCGACTTCTTGCATAGTCTCCCGCTTTTCCTCAACCTCTGCATTGCTCAGCCGTCCCTGCTGCGTAATCTGGAGCGACTTTTGGACATTCGTCTGCGGATCTTTGATGGTTGCATGCATTATCATGTTGGAGTCGTACTCGTAGGTTACATCTATGGGGTAGTTGCGGGGCTTCGAGCCGCCGAGCGGCAATACCACCCTGCCGATCTCATTGCAGTTGGCCGGGTTTCTGTCTTCGCCCTGCAGCACTACGAGTTCCACCGACGATTGCCCGTCCTCGTGCACGTAGTACATAGCGGTCCGCGACGCCGGGATGGGCGAGTTCTTGGCAATCATTATCTCATTGATGTCGTCGCCTGTTCTGGAGTCGACAAGTAGCACGCCATAGCTGTGGCTCGTGACATCCTCAATCCTGGTGTCGCGCAGTCGGCGCCCGGCCTCGCTCAACACGACCTCAGGATCGCCCCTGCCGGCCAGTATGATGCCGGCGTATATGGCCGCCCCCAAGGCGACTGCCTCGTCTGGGTTAACTGACAGAGTAGGTTCCTTGCCGGTCACCCTGCGGATCATCTCGGTAACGGCGGGCATGCGAGTCATGCCCCCGACTAAGAGCACCTGATCGACATCAGCCCACCCGAGTCCCGACGCGCTCATCACTGCGTCCAGGAGCATTTCCGAGCGCACAAGCAGGTCCGCCGTCATCTCCTCGAACTGCTTGCGAGTGATCTCAACCGTGAGCCTCGCTCCCTGGGCGCTTATGGTGATTTTTGCCGAGTCCCTGGACGAGAGGGTCTTCTTGGCGGACTCAGCTCGCTGGCGCAAGTCCTGGAGAGCCTCCAGGTCGTCAAGAAGGTCGATACCATGCTCGCGCCCGAACTCGTCATTGCAGTACATGATTATCTTGTCGTCGAAGTCCTTGCCGCCCAGCTGATGGTCGCCATCGGTGGCCACCACGCGGATCTTGCCCTCCGACACCTCCATCAGCGTCACGTCGAAAGTGCCGCCGCCCAGGTCGTACACGCAGATCCGCTGACGGGCGTCGGGGTTGCTCATGCCGTAGGCCAGCGCCGCGGCTGTGGGCTCGTTCACTATCCCTAACACATTGAACCCGGCGATCTTCCCGGCATTCGTAGTAGCCTGCCTGCGGGCATCGTCGAAATAGGCCGGCACTGTTATCACAGCGCTTGGCAGCTCCGTGCCGAGAAGCGTCTCAGCATCGGCCTTCAGCTTCTTGATGATCATCGCGGAGATGTCTTCCGGGCGAAACTCCTTGCCACTGTGGGCGAAGACGAAGTCGGGGTTTCCCATCTGCCTCTTGATGAACTCGACCACATTCTCCGGGTCGCTTACCGCGGTGTTCTTGGCGATCGCCCCCACCGTGACCTGGTTCTGGGCATCGAACAGGACCACCGATGGCGTGATGCGCTCGCCCTCCCTGTTGGGCACAATTTCGGGATTGCCATAATCATTGAGGACAGCCAGAGCCGAGAACGTAGTGCCAAGGTCGATTCCAACCGCCTTCATGAGCCCACCTCCGCTTGCTTGCTCGTTGGCCCGCTTGCCCGCTTGCCTGCTTCCTGCTGCTACTGCGGCAGCAGCGCCTGCCGGGCCTTGCCTATCTCCACAATCATCCGGTCGGCTTCCTGCCTTGCCGACATGTCGGGGCTATTCACCCGCGCCCGGTACTTCTGGTACTCGCGGTCCAGAATCTGCTTAATCTGAGCCGGACTTGCCCCGGGCGGTATGCCGAACATCTGGCGGTATCTTTGCGCCGGGGTTTGGTGCCCGGAAGTGCTCCCGCCTCTCCCAGAGCCGCCGGCATTCGGGGTATTCGTAGTCGTGGTAGTAGTCGTTGTGGTAGTACCTTTGGGGCGCGTCTGTTCGTCCGGTTGCGGGCCATGAACGTCTGGTATAGTCAAGGTGAACAACAGCACGTTCGGCGCCCAGGCTATGACGGTATCGCCTTCGAACAGGGCCGCATTGGCGTATGCGCTGAACGAACCGGACCGTTGGTGGCTAAGCGCCTCGTAGGGGACGAACACCGAGAAATCGTCGTACGCGGTAGAGGGGTACGGGGTATCGACACCCTCATAGACGCAGGCATTCCCGCCGCCATCGGTGAAGTCGCCGGAAGCGCCGGGCACCGGCTTGCCGTCGGTGTAGTAGAACCAATAGATCAGCAAGACTGGCTCTGATTGAGCGCTTCTTCGTTCGGTGACCGCCATTGAGGCGTGGATCATGATGCCCAGGCGTCCGCCGTAGGTCACGTCGTAGTCGGCCCAGACTCTATGTATAGCGCCCTTTGCCATCGCCCGCTCCTCTGCTCCCCTGCTCTCCTGCTCAGTCTACCTTTACGCGATCCATCAGCCGCTTCTTGGCCTCGACTTCGCCGTCACTCATCCTGCCTGACTGCGAAATGTGCAACTCGGCAATGCGGCCAGTCTTCTCGTCTTCCATATAGCAATGCATCACCATGTTGGCGTCATACTGGTACGTCACCCGCACAGGATAGCCCCTTGGTTTGGGCCTATCGAACTCAAGTTCAGTCTCGCCGATGGTGTTGCAGTTGGCCGGATCGCGGTCCTGCCCCTGAAGCACTACGAATCTGACGCGCGCCTGGTTGTTGGAAATGGTGTAGAAATGATCTTGCACCTCGTGGGGGATTGGCGTGTTCCTGGCGATCATCACCTGGTTGTACTCGGTTTTCGTGCGATCGTCCATCAATATGATCCCGAAGGCGTGGCTCGTCACATCAGTCACGCGAGTGTTGGCAAGCCTACGCCCTTCAGCGGTCGCAAGTATCGCCGAATCGCCCTTCTGAGCCATGAGGATGCCGGCCTGAACCGCTGCGCCCATGGCCACGGCCTCATCGGGGTTTATGGCTTGGCTCGGCGCCTTGCCCGACATGCGCTCGATCATCTGGGGCACCATGGGCATGCGCGTGGATCCCCCGATCAATAGCACTGTATCGATCTGGCTCCAGTTCGTCTTGGCCTCGCTCATCACCGACTCCACAAGCATCTTGGTGCGTTCGAGAAGATGGCCGGTCATCTGTTCGAACTGCTCCCGAGCAAGCTCTACCGTCAACCGCTTCCCGGACGCGCTCATGCTGATCTTGGCCGACGGGCGGGAAGACAGCGTCTTCTTGGCCGCCTCCGCACGCTGGCGCAGGTCTTGCTGGACCTCTATCTCCGCAAGGAGGTCGATTCCGTGCTCTCGTTTGAAGGCATCATTGACGTAGAGCATTATCTGGTCATCGAAGTCATTGCCGCCCAGCATGTGATCGCCGTCGGTAGCGACTACCGTAATCTCGCCCCGGCCGACGTCCATGATAGTCACGTCGAACGTGCCGCCTCCCAGGTCATACACCATTATCCGCTGATCGGACGCATTGGTAAGCCCGTAGGCCAGAGCAGCCGCTGTGGGCTCGTTGATTATACGAAGTACGTTGAAACCGGCTATCTTGCCGGCGCTTATCGTGGCTCGCCTGCGCGCGTCATCGAAGTAGGCCGGCACCGTGATCACAGCATCTTCCACTGCCTCGCCGAGCAGCCTTTCGGCGTCTTGCTTAAGCTTCTTGAGTATCAGCGCCGAAATCTGTTCAGGGCCGTATTCGGTGTCGCCGTGGGTGAACACGTAGTCGGCACTGCCCATCTGCCGCTTGATGAACTCCACTACGTTGTACGGGTCACTCACGGCAGAGTTCTTGGCGACGCTGCCGACTACCACAGAATCATCATCACCGAAGTACACGACAGAGTGAGTGACACGTTCTCCTTCTGCATTCGGGACTATCTCAGCCTTCCCAAACTCATTCAGCACAGCGATTGCCGAGAACGTAGTGCCAAGATCGATTCCAATGGCGCGAGACATCACACATCGCCTCCAGAGGCGCCCGAAGGTTCCGTCCAGCGAGCCACGATCACCGATTGCGGGCGCAACACTTTACCGTCCTTTGTGAACCCGTCTTTCACTACACGTACCACGCACCCATCTTCGTCAGGAGACTCGGCAGGCAAAGTGCGTATGGCCCGCTGGAGCTGCGGGTCGAAGCTGCCTGAGGCCGAGTTCACGCCCGGGCGCGAGAAAATGGGCTCTATTCCGCGACGCGCCAAAACCTCTGTGAGTTCTTCCATGACATAGCCGAGGTACCTTCGCGCGAGTGCGCCCTCTTCCCCCATAACATCGTCGTCGCCGGTGTAGTTCTTGATATTGTCATAGAGCAGAATCAGGTCAGTGTAGGCCTCTTTCATCCGGCGCTCCACAAAGTCGCGTTTGAAGGAGTCGAGTTCATCATAGAGCCTGGAGAAGGCCTTCTCCTTCTGGTCGTCGTACTGGATCTTGTCGGCGAACATGGCGATGAGCTGATCCAGTTTGCTCTGTGCCGCGGCGATCTCCGCTGCAATGACTGCATGGCCGGCAGGCTCGCCTGGGCCGGGATCGTGCGCGCGCTCAGGCCTAGGCTCAGGCTCAGGCTCAGGCTCAACCCCGGGTCCATCGAAATCCTGCGTGATCGGGACCGGATCGGGCAACTCCACAGTGATCCTCCTTCCTGAGGCAAGCTGGCGGCAGGTCCGATGCGGCCTATGAGCACCCGCCTCCGCATATTGCATTCAGAATGCTGTAAAGGCATAGGCCGCCGATGCACTGCGAACACGTGTCGTCATCCATGGAATCGCACGAACCTCCTGAGCTCGTGCCACCTCCTCCGGTGGGACCGGGCTGCGTGTTCCGGGGGCCTCCTCCGGGATCAGTCGGAATCCTGCGTGGCGTTCCTCCCATTGCGTGGAGGAAGGAGTCGAGTGAGTCGCAATCGGCCAACAAGCGCTCGGCCTGGCTGAGAATGGAGAGGCTCTTCAGGTACATCCCGGCGCGATCGGCATCGAACGCCTCGCGCATCAGTTCGCAGAATGCCCCAGCCAGCAGCTGAACATCGCTGGGAAGGGATGCGAGCCAACCCTGCATTCGCGCAGCCCATGACTGGTTGTCGTAATCCGCGCCCTCCAGCATGACAGGCGCTAGGCACAGCGCGTTACCGTGATCCATGTTCGTGAGGCCAACCTCCATTCTCTTTCGGTGTGGCAAGAGACGATGCAGCCCTCGTCCATCGCCGTGCTGCTGGACCTGGACGCTGCCGCTGCTTACAAACGTGGTCGATTGCTGGAAATGGTGCCTACCATGTACATTTTCGGATTCTCCAACCATACGGGGATTCCTTCAAGAAATGCGGTAGAAAGCGTGCGGTAGTCGCGCCGCTCAGGCTCGGTGCAGATGAAGCTCCAGGCAGCCACCGTGACCGGGGGCGCTGCGCAGATACGCAGGGCATGCAATGTTGGAGTGTTGTTGGTGGAGGCGATGTTACGCGGGCCTTCGGGCAAACCCGCATCTAGCAGGGAGTCGGCGAACCTATGAGAAAAGAGTACGGTTTTCCGCGGAGCCTAGTCGTAGGGTACTAGGTTTCGACTGGCGATGGCTAAAATCGTAAGAATATGGTGCTTTATGGGGCGCTGGAGGCTGCCTGAGGGCCTTTTCGGGGAGACTGGGGAGATATACGCGTATGACCATATTATGTAATTCGCCTCTACCTGCGGATTTGTCGAGGGCCTGGCTCCAGAGAAAGGATGCGCCGTTTCCGGCGCGAATTCAGACATCTTGTACCCACCAAACCACGCAGAATCCGCATAGGTTGACCGAAAAACCTATAAGAAAACGAGCATGATGCCTCAGAACCCCGCTAGGCGCAGGGGAACACCACACCCAGGAATGTCCATGACTGCGAGTGCTGAGCACACAGGGGCGGATCACACGGCTATCACGGGCGCTCCGACGGCAACTCCGAAAGCGGCGTGGAAGTGTCGACCCGGCAGATGTACACGATGTCGTGGGTTGTTTCGACTAACGGGCCCCGACGATAGCCCTTCCACGTCTTGGCGATCTTGAACCCGCTGCACCTCAGGGCGAGCGCCACCTCGCGCGGGAAGTATATGCCGCGCTCTGACCGTGCTCGGGCCGACCGAAGCAGCAAGCGCCCGTCCCATTCCTCCAGGCGAGTGTCGATGGTCTCGATCTGCCTGGCGAAATCGAACGTGGCCTTGTAAGTGTCGACAATCCTGCTGCCGCGGGCCGGATGGATGACCTCGAATACCTCTTCTTCCCCGCTGGACTCGATCATGTCTTTGACATTCGGTATGCTGAAATCAACCGCGAACACGCCGCCCGGCGCCAGATGCTCGCGCACTCTCGCAAACACAGCCAGCAGATCCTGCGAGGCAGTACAATGGAGTATCGTATTACAGGCAGCCATTATCAGGTTGAACTTGCGGCCAAGCTCGAATCGGCGGATATCGCCCTGAATCAGCGAGGCTCGCCCCGCCACCGACCTTCCCTCAATTTCGAGCTTCCCCTGACACCTGGTCAGCATGTCGCGAGACAGGTCAATTCCGGTCACCATATACCCCGCCGCGGCCAACGGAATCAGGAGCCTTCCCGTACCGCACCCCAGCTCCAGCACTGGATCGCCATGCTCTCGTGCCAAGTCCAAGTACATCTTGAGGTCAGCGTCGTAAGATGAATGCAGTATGTCGTAGAATTCCGCAAAGAACCCCTCGTATTGCGGCAGCGCCTCTGCACGCAGCGCAGCGGCACAGCGTTCATCGCGTCTTCGCTCATTCTTAATATCTGCGCTTGACCTACGCCCGTCTGAATCTGCACGTCTCAATCCCCTTGTCCAGCCCTCCTAATCAACTCACGCCCGCAAGTCACGAATCTGACGTGCCTGCGCAGTCATCTCTTAGGAGTTCCATGGTCGCAGGACAGATTCCTCCTGGGCGGTCTACTGCTTCACCCCCAGATATGATTCCTGTATCGACGGGTCGCTCAAAAGTTCGCGAGCGTTGCCCGATTTCACAATCTGCCCCTGCTCCAACACGTAAGCGCGGTCAGCGGTTGAAAGAGCTTTGTGAGCGTTCTGCTCGACTAACAGGAGTGTCTTCCCGGCCTTCCTGATGTCCTCGATCACCTGGAATATCGTCTCCACCAATATGGGCGCAAGCCCAAGCGACGGCTCATCTAGGAGCATCAGGTCTGGGTCGCTCATGAGACCTCGCCCAATGGTAAGCATCTGCTGCTCACCGCCTGAGAGCGTGCCCGCCATCTGGCTCGCGCGCTCGCGGAGCCTGGGGAACAACTCGAAAACGCGGTCAAGGTCCTGCCTGATCGCCTGATAATCGTGGCGCAGGTATGCTCCGAGCATCAAATTGTCAAGTACGGTCAAGTTGGCGAAGATCAGTCTCCCCTCAGGCACCTGACATACGCCATGCTTGACAATGGTGTAGGACGCTGAGGGCAGCGGTGATCCCTTGAAGGTCATGGTTCCTTCGCTGGCTCTCACAATGCCCGAAATGGCATTCAGCAAGGTGGACTTACCGGCCCCATTGGCGCCGATAATGGTGACGATCTCGCCTTGGCCCACCGACACACTGACGCCCCGGAGGGCATGTATGCCACCGTAATGAACGTGCAGATTCTCAATCTTAAGCACCAGTCTTCACCCCCTCGCCCAGGTACGCCTGAATAACCTCGGGGTCGCTTTGTATGGCGCGGGGCGGCCCTTCTGTCAATTTGCGCCCGAAGTTGAGCACTACGATGTTCTCACAGATCCCCATGATCAGGTCCATCCGGTGCTCAATCACCAGTATCGTGCAGCTGAACTCGTCGCGTATCCTGGAGATCAGCGTCATCAGCTGGCGAGTCTCGTCCGGGTTCATGCCCGCAGCGGGCTCATCAAGCAGCAGGAGGCGAGGCCTGACTGCCAGTGCCCTGGCGATCTCGAGTCGCCTCTGCACCCCGTAGGGCAGGCTTACTGCCTGCTTGTCGCGCCACTCGGCCAGCCCCATTACGTCCATAAGGCGAAATGCTTCGGACTTGAGCTGCTCCTCCTGTTCGCGGTAGCGCCGTGTCCTGAAAGCGGCATCTGCCACGCTGTAGCCGGCCAAATCATGGCAGGCTGTGAGGATGTTGTTGTACACCGACAGCCGCTTGAACAGGCGGATGTTCTGGAAGGTGCGGGTGATGCCCGCCTGCGCTATCTTGTGCGGTTCGAGGTTGTGGATGGGCTTTCCGTCGAACACCACCTGCCCCGCTGTGACCTTGTAGATGCCTGTTATCAAGTTGAAAACCGTGGTCTTGCCGGCGCCGTTGGGGCCGATCAGGCCGGATATCGAACCGCTCCGCACACCGAAACTGACATCCTCGACAGCGGTCAGTCCTCCGAAAATCTTGGTCAAGTCGTGCGTTTCAAGGATATTCACGGTTGCACCTCCCGGCCTTCGGCCCCCGCCCGGGTCCCCGCCCCGGCGCTGGCTTTTCTTGGTCGCGCAAGGCGCCGGATCGCGTCGAGCGTTATCTCTTTGCCGCCCATCAGTCCTTCGGGCCGGCTGATCATGATGAAGATGACCGCAGCGCCGTACACAACCAGTCGCCATATGGCGAATGTCCGAAGTATCTCGGGAAGCGCGGTAAGCAGGATCGACCCCAGAACACTTCCAGATACGCTGCCTATGCCACCGAAGATCACAATGATGGTCAGCTCAGTGGATTTCGCCATACCGAACATCTTGGGCTGCAGGAACCCGGTGTAGTAGCCCATCATTCCCCCTGCGATTCCAGCGTAAACCGCGCTCACAAAGAGCGATAGCATCTTGTACTTGAAGGTGTCGATGCCCACGGTCTTGGCCGCCAGTTCCTCTTCGCGCACTGCGATCATGTTCCGACCATGCCTCGAGTTGACAAGACGCACCATGAACCATGTCGCTGCCACGCATATCAGCGCCACGTTCCAAAGATCAGTCCGTATGGGGATACCGGGCCATCCCCGTGCGCCCCCGAACGTCTGCACATTGTCGAGAATCAGCCGTATCGCTTCACCGAATCCCAGTGTGGCAATGCAGAAGTAGTCGCCCTTGAGATTCAGAGTCAGCCGTCCAATAGGCAGGCTCACCAGACCGGCGAATAGGCCCCCGGCAAGCAATGCCACCAGAAAAGGAAGCCCCATGCGCACTCCGGCCCAGGCTGCGGCGTAGGCACCCAGAGCCATGAAGCCGGCGTGGCCGAAGGAAAACAGGCCAGTGAATCCTGTCAAGAGGGACAGCCCCAGAACGGCCATGAGGTTCATGCCCGCGAGCATCAATATTCCCTTGATATAGAACCAGTTCACAGCCGTCCCTCCTATGCCTTTTCCTCGGTGGCCTTGCCCGCGAGGCCCATAGGCCGGAAGACAAGCACCGCGATGAGCAGAGTGAACGAGATCAAGTCTCTGAACTGCGATGAGAAGTAGCCGGATATGAGAGTCTCTATGACGCCGAGGAGCAGCGAGCCTATGACCGCGCCTGGAAGGCTTCCAAGCCCTCCAAATACGGCAGCGATGAAGGACTTGATGGTTATGCCTCCCATCTGTGGGTACACCGTGTACTTCATGCCGAACATCACTCCGGCCACGCCCGCTAAAAATCCGCCTATGGCGAACACCAGAGTGATGACAAAGTCAGTGTTGATCCCCATGAGTTTCGCGGCTCGCGGATTGTGAGCCGTAGCCTGAACGGCCTTTCCCACTTTGGTACGATCAAGGAAGTAGACCAGAAGGGCCAGGCATACTGCCGAGATGATGAAGATCATGATGTCGAGGCGACCGATGTATATGGGACCAATCTCGATGGGCGCGCGCGGCAGCACGGTCGGGTAAGTCTTGAAGGTGGGGCCTATCGTGGCCACCACGAAGTTCTCGAGAAACATGGAAGCGCCCATCGCAGAGATGATGAAGTAGAGAAAGGGCGCGTTTCGCAACCGAAGAGGTCGGTATGCCACTCGCTCCACAATCACCGCAAGACCCGCAGAACACAAGGCAGCGCCCACGAAAGCCGCCGGGAAAGCCCACTTCGTCAGCGTGAGCAAGTAGAACCCGAAATAGGATCCCAGCATGATCACGCCGCCGTGAGCGAAGTTGCTGAAGCTCATTATGGAGTAGACCAGCGAGTATCCGACGGCCATCAACGCGTAAACGCTCCCGATAGACAGCCCGTTTATCATCTGCTGAAGAAACTGTGCCATCTTGGACCTCCCCTCCGACGCGGAATAGGACGTGAAGCATGAGGCGCGCCGGCAGGCGCTGTCGCGGCGGCAGCCCGCCGCCTTGCGCGACACCGGCGCGCCCTAAGCGCTCAGGACGCTATGGCCATCATCGTGACCATCATCACGGCGCGTACTTCTGCTGGAACACGTAGTTGCCGTCCATGATCCTGATGATGGCGGCCTCCTTGCCCTCTGGGTTATGCGTCGCAGGGTTGATCTTGATTCTGCCCGTTATGCCCATGATATTCGTGCTCTCCAAGGCGTCCCTGAGGGCGACTGGGCTGAAGCTGTTGGCCCTCTTGACGGCATCCACGAACATCAGGAATGCATCGTGGACCAAATAGCCATTGAGCTCTACGGCTCGCTTGTACTTGGCCGTGTATCTAGTCTTGAAATCCTGAACATCGGGGTCGTCGTAGTCGAGGTGGTTCACGACATAACTGCCGTGCACTGCGTCCTTGGCCATCTGTATCAGTACTTCTGACGGCCATCCGTCCCCTCCCATCAGGGTGGCCTTAATACCGAGTTCTCTTGCCTGATTGGCGCTCAAGGCCACTTCCTTGAAGAAGTAGGGCATGAATATGATCTCGGGATTGGCCGCCTTGATCTTGGAAAGCTGCGGCCTGAAGTCGGTGTCGCCGAACTTGAAAGCTTCCTTGGCGACGATCTTGCCGCCCTTTTCAGTGAAGGTCCTGATGAAGAACTCTGTCAGCCCCTGGGAGTAGTCATCCGCCACATCATAGAGAACGGCGGCCTTCCTAAGCTTGAGTATATCGTAGGCGAAGCCGGCTGCGACGGCTCCCTGGTAGGGATCGATGAAGCACACTCTGAAGTTGAATGGCTTTACCTTGCCGTCTACCACAGTGACCTTGGGGTTCGTCGCCACCGTGGCGATGTCGGGCACCTTCATCTCCTCGAGCACCGAGGCGATGGGGATCGCGTGTCCACTGGCGTTAGGCCCCAGGATGCACACTACCTTGTCCTGGCTCGTGAGACGCCTCACGGCGTTCACGCACTCCATGGCGTCTCCTCTGTGATCATACCCGACCACTTCGATTTTGGCGCCGAGCAATCCGCCGGCCGCATTGAGCTCCTCGGCCAGCATCTTGACTGTGTTCAGCTCGCACTGCCCCCAGATCGCCTGATCGCCGGTGAGAGACCCAACCCACCCGAGTTTCACGACTTTCTCGGCGGCGCTCCCGTGCGCGAACAGTCCAAGGCAGAGTGCAACACAAGCAGCAAGAACCAAGACGCGCTTCTTCTTGATGGACACCAGTACTCTCCCCCATTTCTCAAGATGTAGTTGATATGTCAAGCCCGTACCCATCGGCGACGAGCCCGAAGCGCAAACGTAAGTCTATGCATGTACTTTCGGTAACGGGGAGATGTATCGTTGCCCTATGGAATACATGAACGTCTGCCTGTGCTCCGTATAGATCAAATATACCAGTCACGAAGTGCAAAGGTCAAGCCGGTAAGTACATAATATGCTGTCGAGCGGTATTAATATCCGGTAATTTTCGATGATTTACGGGATGGGACGGAGTGTCATCATGACAGGCGATCGTGCGCCAAGAGCATGGCGGCAAGCCATGCACAGACTCCGGCGGCAAGGCATGGCCATAGCGAAAGCCCGTACACTGCCCCGATCCCTGCCCCTGCCACAGTAGCCCCATGTATGAGCACTCCGATAACTGGCGGGATGGCTGAAGCTCCGATAATCGACATAATGTTGGCAACGGACGTAGCCGAGCCGGCCGCCTCGGGAGGATACTGATCCTTCACGATGGCAAACCCCAGCCCCCCTGAACTGGCTCCCAGCCCCATCGTGAAAAGCAGAACATACAGCGCCCCCATGCTAAGCCGTCCCGGAAGGAACACAATTGGGATCCAAGTGAGAGCGTAGGCTCCGGTAGTCCAGGCCAGGATGGACCGCCTTGCCCGAAATGCGTCACCGCTCCGCCGCGACAGACGATCTGCCAGCCAGCCAGCTACAGGAGCATTGACGATGTACCCAAGGCCGATCATCATCACCGCGGCGGCCGCCTGCTCACGGCCGACATGGTGTACACTCATAATGTGCGGAATCCCCCACAGGCCCTGGAACGCAGACTGCGATCCATACCTCGCGAACATGAACAGGCTGACCAGCCAGAGGTTACGGTCATGCAGAAACATCCTGAGCGTCTCGCGAGCCCGACCGCCGCCGCCCGGCATGCGATCCGTCACGCGCGATCTCTGGGCCCTCGGCACAGCCCAGCACAGCACGGTTAAGGCAGCCAGCAGCACTCCGATGATCGCGAACGAGCCTCGCCAGCCGGCGGCAGACGCGAGCCAAGCCATGGGGGCCGTACCCAGCACGGCGCCGGCGTTGCCCAAGGCGAGAAACAGGCCGTTGACCGACGCAAACCTGTCGGCGTCGTACAGCATGGTTATCATCTTGACGCCTGGGATGAAAATGCCTGAAAGCCCGGCTCCAATAAGTATCCTGCCGACAAAAGCAGTCGTTATGCCGCGTGAAGCAGCGAAGATCCACGTGCCGACTGTGCCCAAGCACAAGCAGCAGGAGACCACGATCATGGGCCCAAACAGATCCGACAGAATGCCCACCGCCGGTTGGGCTGCCGCATACGCCACGAAGAATGCTGACGACATTAGCCCAAGCTCGACCGTGCCAATGTGAAGTTCCTCCGCCAACTCCGCTGCCACTACTGACAAGGCGACTCGCTGCACAAAAGACATGAAGTAGGCCGCTGAAAGCAATGCGAACACCATGGATCGTTGCCGAAGCTGCCGCTTGGGCTCGCCACCCGGCTCAATCTCGCCCCTACTTACGTATTCCGCCCCCGTCAATGCCACGTCAGTTCCTCCGTATGCTGATCTTGCCCCCGGCGCATGCATCCATAACCAGCCTGCGCTGGTCCATTGTCAGCTGAGAGTAGTCAGAATTGCTACTTCCCGTGCCGCTGTTCTCTACTACCAAAACGACAGCATCGGGGCCAAGGGCGCAGGCGTGCCAGACGCCTCTCTTGACATTGTAGACTCGTAGCGTCTCCATTTCCACACTGTCTATCTTTCCAGTAACCCATCGGCCCTGGTCGGCCGCTGCGAACAGAATGGCCCTGCCTCTCATCAGCACGAATACTTCGTCTGTCTCACTGTGGCGCTCCAGTTGCATGATCGCATCGGCCGAGTTGTGCTCCGACGCCGAGATCGCTGCCACGCGCCACTCGCCATATTCAACTAGAGGCGAGTAGTCATCCACAAGGCAGCTACTTATCTCGATCAGTTGCGAATCGATCTCCAAACCATCTCACCCCCAGTACAACGTGTTGCCTCCACCTGTCTCGGCTAGTTCCAGTAAGGCGTATCTTCGCCCGACGCCGCCTGCTTCCTTCTTACCGATCCAGAAGCAGAAAGACTCCGCCGGAGCGGAGCCCTGCGAAGACTACCATGTTCCGCTGCGCTGCCGTGTCTACTTCACCTGCCCGGGCGCGGCGGGATGCACACCAACTGCCCGATCTGTAGCCTACCGGGATTCACGCCTGGGTTAGCCCTGGTTAGGACGGCCACGCTGACTCCGAAGCGCCTGGCGATGCCGTAGAAAGTGTCGCCTCTTCGGATAATGTAAGGGGTCGCCCCGGCAGGACATGCCGGCTGGGAGGGCACGCCCGGAGCAAGGGCGGTCGGTATACAGATGAGTTGGCCGACTCGCAAAGCGTTCGGGTTCACCCTCGGATTGGCCCTTCTGAGGACATCGACAGTCGTTCCGTGCCTGCGGGCAATCGCATAGAAGGTATCGCCCGGCCTGATCTGGTAGAGGAAACCTTCGGGACACGCTGCACCCGGTGGGACGCCGGGAGGTGCACCGGGTGGACGGCCAGGAGGTGCAGCAGCTGGGATACAAAGAAGCTGCCCGACACGGAGCGAGGCCGCATCCGTTCCCGGGTTAGCTCTCAAGATGGCATCGACCGTCGTCCCAAACCTATTTGCAAGCGCGTAGAGGGTATCGCCTGGCCTGATCTGATGGAGGAATCCGCCCGGGCAAGGCGGCGCCTGCCGAGAACCGATCTCTTCCCTGTTGTCGCCTGCCATTACCGTTCACTCCTTCGGGTTGAGTCCAATGCACCATATGCATACCCGCGCTCACCTGTCCCCGAGCCGGGAGTACATATGACCCTGAGACTATTACGGCAATGGCAGGCCAATGGTAGGCCAGTGGTAGGCCAGTGGTAGAGATCGTTCGTCTAGCACAGCACCTCGCATCCGCTGCACACGGCCAACCCCATCTGCTCCAATCTGGCCGCGACTTCGGGAAAGTACTGTCCAACACTTGGCGCATTGTGGGCGTCCGACCCCATGAATACCTGGGCGCCGCCGAGTTGTCTGTAGAGCTCCAACGCATCCCAGTTGGGATACGGTCCGCCCAACTGCCTGCGTATAGCCGAGGTATTGACCTCGATGATGGAGCCCGATTCGATCACCAGCTGCAGAATGTCGGTCATCGGCCGTCTCCATCTACCCAGCCCGGGAAGCCCATATTCACGCGGCCATCGCGTTCTGATGTAGTCCAGGTGACCGATCCTAGTGAAGAGCCCGCTTTGAAGCATGGCCATGGTTTCACGCCAGTACGGCTCGCAGGCCTCAGCTTCAGACTTACCCGCGAAGTAGGCTGGACTTCCGACGAAGATGTGGTCGATCAGGTGAACCGAGCCGAGGACGTAGTCGAACTGGTGAGTGGCGAGAAAACGCCGGATATCATCTACATACTCGCTCTGATACGTGACCTCAACACCCGCCCTGATCTCCAGACGGTCGCCGTATTTGTCACGGCATCTGTCAACATGCGACAGGTACTCTTCGTAATCGAGGTAGCCATATGCGGCATCGAATGGGTCAAAATCGACATGCTCCGTGAAGCACACCCCCGCGAGGCCGCGGTGGATGGCGCTTTCGCACATCTCGTCAAGTGTGGCGTGAGCATCAGGCGAGTAAGTGGAGTGCATATGATGGTCAGACAGCTTCGTTGATCTTGCACCTCTCTTTCAGCAACACGGGCTCAGTATAGCACAAGCACGCGCGCTGCGTCCGGAGGCCACACCACCGAGGCGCCCATACTAGGCCACCCCACCCCGCCCCCTCACCCCACCGCCGCCCACCGCGCCCACCCCCACCCTGCCGCCCCCCACGCGCCCACCCTGCTCACCCTGCCCACCCTGCTCTAAATCCCCCGAATGGGCGATACCTTCGAAACCTTGACGATGATACCATCATCATGGTGACGAATACTGATGGAAAAGGATGAGACCAGTGTCCGTGATGCGCTACATCTGTGAAGCGATTACATGGTACGCAACCACCGATACGAGGCTCAGTTCCGCCGAACTCCGGCTGCGTCTGGCCATGGAACGCCAACCACCTCTCTCAGTGCAGGACATGGCGAGTCTGATCAACAGATGCGTCCGCACTGTACGCAACTACGCCAAACGGCTGATAGACACAGGATGGGCAGTGGAAATCGACTCCGATGAACCCGGAATGCGCCGTATCGCCGCTTCAATACCCACTCATGTAGAGGAGTTCATTGCCGAGAGAATGAGCGATGAAAAATGGCAAGTAGTTGAAGCAGGCCAGTATCTCATGCTATGCATCCTAGATATCGGCATAAACTCTCTGAGTTACCTCGATAATGCGCGGCCCGCGTTCCTACGCAACGTTCTGACACAGCGCAAGATGGAATACGACCGGTACTACTACGCCCACAAAGCGGCATTCGAGTTTGACGGCCCACAGCACTACACAACGACACAGCGATACCCTGATACCAATCAGCTGGCCAAGCAACAGGCCAGAGACAACATGAAGGCAGGCATCAGTGTTCGACAAGGCATAGTCCTTGTCGAGATCAGGACTGAAGACCTCTCCTTCGAGCGCGTCATGCGCAAGGCCCCCGCTAATCTGCCACGAAGATACGTAAGCCCAGAAGGCCCCCTGATCCAGACCATAACCAGCATGTGTGAGGAGTACGTATCATATTGGATAAGCGCGAAGAGCATTGAAGGTGAGGCCGGTTCCAGGGATGAAGGGTAGACAGAGAGCACTACGATCAATGCAACGCGACTGGTAATTACAGGTTTTTGTAAGGAAGAGGCCTAGTACGGAGATTTTCCGCCGCGTCGCGGCGGGAAATTTCCTTTCTGCCCGATTTCCGCGATCGGGAGTCACGTCAGCAGCACGCACTTCCTATGTATGTCAGGGTTTTTGCGGGTTTCATGTCTATACAGCCCATTTAGTCCTCCTTGATGTGACATCTGCGCGCTCCGCCCATTCCGTAATGGAAGTTTCAGGCGATTATATGGGTCTACATAGTGGACCAAGGGCAGCCCACGGAAATTCTTCGCACGAAAGCTGCAGAAAGTCTCCGCAAAGCGACCTGATGTATGCAAAAACCTGTTAACGGCAGCTCGTTTACATAATGTGGGCCGCCCACTTCCCGGTGTGCTCAGCATTGCGCCCTCGCGATCACGCCCTGCTGGGCGCCGCGTCGCTATCCACACGCCTACCCCACCACAAACCGCGACTTGCTGCCGCGATCGGTCATGCTGATTTCGAGGCGGGCGTCTATCCGCTCCACAAGTTCAGGCACGTGAGATATGACGCCTACCAGCCGACCACCTTCCCGCTGTAGCTCCACAAGGGTGTCGATGGCGAGGTCGAGCGACTCGGGGTCGAGTGTTCCGAATCCCTCGTCAATGAAGATGGTATCCAGCCTGATCCCCCCGGCGTATGACTGGACCACGTCCGCCAGGCCCAGAGCAAGCGACAGCGAGGCCATGAAACCTTCGCCGCCCGACAGGGTGGTAACGCTACGCTCTCGGCCAGTGTAGGCATCAAACACCTCTAGGCCGAGCCCGGCTGCGCTTCGGGATGTCAGCCGGTCCATAGTGCGTCTCAGCGAGTACCGGCCTCTGCTCATCACCTGCAGACGGCCGGTCGCCGCCTCTGTCACCTGATCGAGCATGGATGCAAGAACGAACCTCTCGAAGGTCATGCCCAGCCTGTTTCGGTGTCCTCTCCCATTGGCTACGTCCGATACTCGCGCGATAACCGCATATTCCGCTTCGACCTCCTGCATCTCGCGGGCAAGCTTGTCCAGATCATCCACCTGCCTACGCATCTGGTCGATCCGGTTGCCGACGCTTATCCGATTCTCCATCGCCTTCTTGGCAGCTAGATCCAACTCAGTGCAGCAGGCTTGGGCCCGAGCCAAATCCGGCTCCACTATCCCGGCGACTTCGCCCTCCGCTCGCGCCAGCCGCTCGTGCGCGGCATGTAGCTGCCTGCGGAACTGCTCGATGGCCTGCTCCAGGCCGCGAACAGCGACATCAGCCATTTTGGAGGCATGGTACTCATCCACACTGGCAAACCCTGCCTCGTCCACCGTCCCCTCAAACTCCAGGCTGCGAGCATGCACGCTTGCGCTTGCAGTCTCCAGCGCTTCCGCCGCCGAAGTCGCGCGCGCCTGCGCCCCCGCCAGGACGCGCCCGGCATCTTCACTTGCACGCCCGGCCACCTCCAAGGCCTTCACCAGCTCATCCAGCTCACTCCCCGCCCTGGCTTGTTCAGCCTCCAGCGCGGCGGGCGACCTGAGGTCCACCGGCACACCGAGTTCCTTCTCTTCGACTGTCGCCCTGGCTGCCGCCAGTCGACTTGCCGCCTCACGGCTGGCAGTATCTGCTTGGGCGACCTGGAGCTCTGACGCTGTGAGCTGCTGCTCAAGCTCCCCAACCGTCTCATCCAGCTGCTGCGCACGCTGACTCGCGTCCCTTGCAGCTTCGAGGCGCTGCTCTGCATCGCGCAGATCAAGGTGGAGGCTCTCACTATCTTGATCGCCCGCGCTGAGCTCAGCCAGCTGACCCCTCACCGCCGCTTCCTGCTGCGATGCGCCGGAAGCGGCCTCACTCAGGTGCGACCACTCATTCTCCGCCGCCGTCACTGCCGTATCCGCGTTTCGCAGATCCTTCTGTGAAGGCGCCTTCGCACCGCCTTCCACAACACCTTCGTGAGCAGGCAATGGGTGCGATGTCGATCCACACACAGGGCACGGCACGCCCGGCTCAAGCGCCGCCGCGAGTGCTGCAGCCTGACTCGCAAGCCAAGCTTCGCGCAGCAGAGCCGCGCGCGTACGCGCCTGCTCAAGCCGACCAGCGGCCTCCCCAACCAACTGCCGTGCCCGCTGTGCCGCAGTCGCCTTTTCCGCTACGCCAGCCTCCAGCTCTGCCCGGCGTTGAGCTCGCTTGAGTGCTGCGCCTATCTCGCTCGCACGCGATTCCCAGAGGGGCAGCTCCGCCCCGCATGCCCGGGCGCTGTCTCGCTCAGAGCGGGCCGTGGCCAGTTCATTCGATACCTCGTTCTTCCTGGCGGCAGCGACCGCCGCCAATTCGCGCGTCTTCGTGTCGGCCCTGACTGCTTCGATCACTGTCTCCCTGGCCTTATCGATCTCAGCTACTTTGGGCACGAGGTTCTCAAGCGTCACGATCCTGGTCTCCAATTGCTTTCGCTGCTTGACACGCTCAGGCGAGTTCTCGCGCGATAGCCGTTCCGACGCAGCTCGAGCAGCCGACTCCGCCTCAAACAGCTCCTTCTCAGCATGACAAGCCGCCTCACGCCTGGCCTTCTCCTCCTGGCACGCCTGATCGAGCAGGGCCTCAGCCCCGGCGCAGCTCGCCGCGCGCCTGGCCTTGTCGCACTTACGCTCCATCGCGTCATGCTCCGCCACCTGCAGCTCCAGACCGGCGACGGCCTGCGCCGCAGTGCGCGCCTCTTCAAGCTTCTCCGCGTCTTGCTTCATCCCGGCCAAAGCCTGCGTCGCCGCGTCTGCCGCCTCGATCGCAGCCTTCTCGGCCTTGCGCGCCTGGCTTAGCCTGTCCCGCTCAGCCTCGAGCGTCGACTGTAGTTGCTCCTGTGACTCGGCGTCCGCTGCCCGAAGGAGAGTGTCCTGTCGATCCTTGAGGCTCCTCAGCGTATCGGCCAACTCGCCCGCTCTCTCTTTTAGCGCGAGTTCTATGTATCTGTATACTTCAGTGCCGAACAGAATCTCCAGTATCTGCTGGCGCTTGGCGGAGTCGGCGGTAAGGGCATCTCGGAACTGCCCTTGCGGAAGCAGGACTACCTGGCGGAACTGGTCAGCCTCAAAACCTAGGAGGTCTTCTATCTTGTTGGTAACCCGCATGAGACCTGTCGCGATTACCGAACCTTCCACTGAGTCGTCATCTATGCCCGTGCGTTGCCACAGCGCGGCATCTGCCTTGAGCGGAGTGCGCCTCCCCGGCATCTCTTGCTCGGGCCTTCGCCACACACGATACGATTCCCGCCCCACCGAAAAGTCGAGTATTACCTGCGTCGGCAGGTCATCGGGCGAATGGTGCGACCTCATCTCCCGGACATCACGCTCAGCCCCGCTGGACTTTCCATACAGGGCATAGCAAATCCCATCGAGCACAGTGGTCTTGCCCGAGCCCGTGGGCCCGTGAATCAGGAAGAACCGGCGGTTGCCTAGGGTGCGAAAGTCCACAATCTCCTGCCCTGGGTACGGCCCGAAGGCCTGCATAGCGAGGCGTATGGGTCTCATGACGCCGCGGCCTCCCTTCCTGCCTTGATCTGCTCTAGCAGCGCGACCACGGCGGCCGTCTCGTCCTCGCCCATAGGCTCGCCCGTAACCTGTTGCCAGAACTCGCAGAATAACTCGAGCTCTGTACGGCTGCGGTGATCAACACCCGCTCCGGCAAGGCGCTCCGGGCCGCCTGCCCCACCCAGCCCGGCGCTCCAGTCCACCTGCATGATATTGGGATACACCTCGCGCAGCCTGTTCATGCAATCCCATACAGGATCCGGATCAGACAGGCAAGCCATTATGTAGTCATCGCGATTCACGCCGCTCGCTGGGCCCCGCACGACTTCTTCGAATGTCCCACACACCCTCCGAACATCGCGCCTGGGCGCAAGGAGCACTGTCCTCACAGCCGCCTCGCCCGCCTCGCAAATGTCGACGACAGTCACCGACTTGGCGTGGTCCGCCTCGTCAAATGAGTACTTCATGAGCGACCCTGAGTACCGCACCCGGCTACCGGCAAGGGTCTGCGGGCGATGGAGATGCCCCATGGCCACGTAGCTGAAAGGCGCGAAATGCCCAACGTCCACTGCTCCTGTGCCTCCCAGCGTAAGTGGTCGCTCTGACTCTGACTGTTCACCTCCAGCGACGTAGGCATGGGCCACGGCCACAACCCGGTCGCCCTGTCGCGCCGCCGCCTCAGCCGCCTGCAGCGCGGCCTTGACCTGAACGGCCATGGCAGCGTCGTGGTCCTTTGCCTCCCCGGCACCCAGCCGGTCGCGGACTACTGCCGGCTCTGCGTATGGAATGGGAACGAACCACACAGAGCCAGATTCGTCCGCCATTCCAATGGGGATGCCCGATTCAGGCAATCCGACTATGTGCAGGCCCTTACTATGCATGAGCGATGAGCCGAAGCTCAGGCGCTCCGGCGAATCGTGATTGCCGGCGATCACAATGGTCGGAATCTCAAGCCCCAGCACGATCCGGGAGAGCGTGTCATCCAGCAGTTCAACGGCCTCCACCGGCGGCGTTGACCTGTCGTATACATCTCCCGCAATCAACACAACATCGGGGCGCTCGTCACGGACGATGCCGATGAACTGATCAAGCAAGTACGCCTGGTCCTCAGTGAGATGGGTCTTGTAGAATATCCGCCCCAGGTGCCAGTCGGACGTATGTATCAGCTTGATGCGGACCGCCTCCCTCTCCCCAAGCGGTACTAAATTCCTGTTCCATTCCTCACATGAGGATTCTCCCCAAAAGAGGATCCTTCCTCTCGGTTTTCCTTGTGCAGTGTCAACGGACTGTGAGAATGTCACCCCTTTTGGGGGTTAATCCGTCTGAGAAAATGTCACCCCCTGTAGTCGTGTCCCGCTGGCCTTCCGCGCATTATGCGCAGGCTCGCGGCCGAGTCAAGGGCCGGCCTGCGGCCTGCTTCGCCCCTTGACTCGGCCTCTGCGCCTGCTTGAGATTACGGCGCGGCCAGCGGGAAACCAGTATCTTGCGTGTTCTGGCTCTTGGCTGCCTCTCGTGCTTGCTGAATGCGCCGCTGGCGCTCGTAGCTTGCGCGTTTCCAAGGATGGCTGTCCAAAGGCTTCCACGGCGCTTTTGCCGGTTCGGGAGCTATGGCTGCATCCGGCGCGGGTTCTTCGATCGCAGGCGTCGAGCTGAACTTGGTCAGCCTGTAGTGTTGGCCCCTGCAAAGCGCGCTGATCGATCCGTCCATGTGAGTAAGCACGTAAACCGGATCGCCCCTCTTCAGACCGGCTATGTGACCGTGCGCATCAACAAGATGGAACTTCACGCCTGAGTAAGATATCACCGACCCTCCAAGCACCTGGCGATGGTTCCTGATGGTGAGGATCACGTCCAGGTCCATGTCGGGGGTTAGGGGCCGGAAAGCGGGCGCCTCGTTAGCAGGCGGCACGGCAAAACGGGCGTTATACATGGGAATGTACTTGCCCAGAAACTCGTTTGCCGCTTCGATGGTGTTGATCTTCTCCAGGCGCATCTCAATAGGCAGTCTGCCCTGGAGCGTCTGCCAGAGGCGCTCGATACGTCCCTTTGCCTGGGGCGAATGAGCTGCTATGTGAGTGATCTGCAGTTCGTCGAGAACTCGGCCTATCTGCGTAAGGTTAACCTGTTTGCCTCGGAGCTCGTCTTCGATCGTGAGCTTGTCCTTCTTGGGCGAGAAAAACATGGTATGGCGATCCGAATAGAGGCATAGCGGTATGCCGTAGGTTTCGAGCACCTGATGGAACACACGGAGGTATCCCATGATGTCTTCCTGGGGCCTGAAGTACAGGCCAAGGACCGCTCCTGTGGCATCGTCGATGACCCCGTGGAGCGACATGGCAGGGCCTCTTCCTTCTAGCCAGTCGTAGGGGCTGGCATCGCACTGGAGCAATATCCCCAGCTGGGGTTTGCGCTCACGCATACGTGTGCGGCGTGGGGCCCTTTTGGTGGAACGCAGTATTCCGGCCCGCCTCAGCACCCGCTGCACGGTACGCGGGCTTACTGAAATGTGGCAGCTCCTCGCCATGAGTTCCGACATATGGGTGCAGTTTGCGTCCTTGAGGTCGGTCTGGGCCAGCTCGATGATGCGTGCCGCAATCGTTGGGTCCAGCGCATGCTTGGGTCTGCGTCCTGCGTTGCCATGCCCGAGGGCCTGGATCCCGTTACTGAGCATCTCCTTCTTGATCCGCTTGATTTGGCGAACGCTCAACCCCAGCAATTCGGCGGCCTGCGCGTTTGTGATCTGTGTGGCAATAAGCTGGTCCATAACGAAGACTCTCTTTCGTACCTTCTCGGTCAAGACGACGTCCCCCTTGTTCATGGGTGACATTATCTCAGTCGCGTTATGGGGTGACAATATCACAGACGCATAACA